>Ga0233425_10000107_pt1 | contig 201609 bp, 225 predicted proteins | sample Watercolumn_Towu_2_FD_181712 | JGI IMG/M metagenome (GOLD analysis project Ga0233425, IMG submission 181712) | Freshwater microbial communities from Lake Towuti, South Sulawesi, Indonesia - Watercolumn_Towuti2014_140_MG | ecosystem: Environmental > Aquatic > Freshwater > Lake | place... | reverse complement strand
CACGATCCATCAATATATGTTTGTATTGCTAATCCTGGAGAAGCTTCAGAAGTGGCTAGATTTGGAGGAATGTATGGTGCTGGTGAAGAGGGAACTGATTCTTATATAAATCCAATAACTAGTTCTAAATCTTGTCCAGGAGGATATGCCCCTGCACAAATTTTAGGTACTAGTAGCCTTGATTATAGCTTATTTTATTGTTATACAACGAATTTAGACACAACGACAACGACGCCAAAAGTGGCGCAATTTGGAGGGATATGGTCCAATTCATATAGTTGTAGTACTTGTGGTTATTATGCAGGTTATAACACAATATCAAATGGATGTCCTGTTGGGTACAATTCGAAAAAAGTTTTTGGACATAGTGGTGTGGATAATTCGATTGAATTTTGTTATAAAAAACTAGTTTAAGCTCTTTAGACTATGAAAATCTATAAAAACATTAAAAAAGAGCATTTGTTTATTTTTTTATTTTTGTTAATTGCTCTAATTATATTTGAATATTTTAATGTTTTGGATTATACTGGGTTAAGTGTAAAACAACAAAATTCATGCTATGATCAAGGTTATTCTTGTTGCAGTAAAGATACTGGAAAAGGAAATTCTTATTTTAGTCTAGATAACACTTGCTTAAATAATGAGGAATGCTATGATTATTGTGAAAGTAATTTAATATCAGCAAAAGCAACATTTATTGATTCTGTAAATAGTTATTTGGAAGATATAAAAAATTTTTTTAGTAAATTATTTAAGAAAGAAGCTGTTGGAACTTTTATAGGTTGCCCTCAAGGTCAAAATTTTCTATTTAGCTTTGATGATTCAGGTCACGCGACAATTAATAATGATTATGATAATGGAATTTGCTCTTCAAATTTTGAAGTTGAAACTACTCAAAATAATCATCCATTAATAAGACTATCAGATACAACAAATGCTCATGTTGAAAAAAGCGATTTAAATAATTATAATAATGTAATATATATCAAATCTTCACAACAACCTCCACAAGATTTTTCCTGTGGAATCTCTTCAACAAATTGCGGACAAGGAGCACAATGCTTGTTCTCAATTTCAGATGATACAAATGCTCATGTCGGGGCGTGTGATTATTTTGATAAAAAAATTTGTTGTGGTGTTAATGTTGTGAGTTGCCCTAATGGGATTATCAACCTAGGAGAAGATTGTGAGGGTACTAATTTAAATTCTAAGACATGTGAAATTTTAGGGTTTGCTGGCGGAGGAACCTTAAGTTGTTCAGATACGTGCCAATTTGACACTTCACAATGTATTGCTTCAAATGGCATTTGTGGCAATGGACAATTAGAATCTGGAGAATATTGTGATGATGATCATTTAAATAATGGAGTTAACCCTAATTTAAATAATAAAGATTGCATTAATTATATTGCAAATTCAGTTTATATTGGAGGAACCTTAAAATGTTCAAATACGTGCCAATTTAACCCTATTTCATGCACCCCTCCTCAAAATCTCCCAACAGTTACTATTACAAGTCCTGCGACAGGCTCATCTTCGAATGTAGCAATAATTAATGTTCAAGGCACTGCTCAAGATGACGTTAATGTTACTAATGTTGAATTAAAATTAAATACAAATGCATGGACACAAGAAGCAATTTCAGGTTATGGTGCAAACGTCACATGGAACAAATCTTTAACATTAAATCCAGGATTAAATACAATAAAAGCAAGAGCAAAAGATAATACAAATTCATATACTCCAGATGGAACTCAACCATCAATTTCTATTATTTATAATGTTCAAGATAATCAAAATCCAAGTATCGCGGTTAGTCAGCCAACAAATAATTATGTAAACTCAGATACTACAATTAATTTTGCAGGTTCTGCCTCAGATAATATTGGGGTATCAAAAGTTCAAATAAAATTAAATAATGGTAATTGGATAGATGCGAGTATAAATAATCCTGGCTCAAGGAGTCTTAGTTGGATTAAATTAAACTTTGGACCTTTAAATCCAGGTTCAAATACACTATCAGCTAAAGCAATAGACTTATCAGGAAGAGAATCAAGTGTTGTTTCTAGAACAGTAATTTATGATGATTCAGCTCCTGCAATTACAATAAATTCACCTGTTTCAGGAAATAGCTATCTTTCTCCTGTTAGTTTACAAGTAACAACTAATAAAGCTTCTGATTGCAGATACAGCGAAACTAACCAAGGTTATGACCAAATGTTAGCAGCAAACCAATTAACAAAAAATGGAAATACACATACTAAATCAGTTACACTAACAGCAGGACAGAAAATATTGTATATAAGCTGCAAATCTCAAACTTCCTCAATAGTTTCTGCCTCGTTTAATGTATTAGCAAGTTTGCCGAGTGTTTCAATTTTAAGTCCAACATCAAATCAGAGATTTGCAACTCAAACAATTACTGTTTCAGGAGATTCATATGATGATTTTGGAATTTCAAAGGTTCAAGTTAAAGTTGCAGATGGGGCTTGGCAAGATGCAACATTGGGGAATCAAATTTCTCCTTATGGCCTAGTAAAAAGAACATGGAGCAAATCTGTAACTTTAGAAAGCGGACCTAATATGATTAGGGCTAAATCTTTAGATAATGCAAATACACCTTCAACAGAAGATTTCGTTATTGGGATTACATATGATACCTTAGCCCCTACATTTACATTAACAAGTGTTGGAGGAGATATTACTCCACCATATATAACAGCAGATTCTACACCAGATGTTATATTTAATACAAATGAAAATGCAGACTGCAAATATTCTTTAACAGATCAGGGATATAGCCAAATGACATTAGTATGTACAGGAACTCAAATAACACATACATGCACTTTAGCAGATGTTGGAAATCCAGGAACGAAGAATGTTTATATTTCCTGCAAAGATTCTTTAGGACATCAGAATACAAATATAGACAATAAGGATGTAAGTTTTGAGTTTGCTCCTAATTTAAGAGAACATTTAAATCCAAATGGAACGCCAAATCCAACAGGATGTTCTGATAATATTGATAATGATAATGATGGAGTTATAGATGGATTAGATAAAGATTGCGCAACAGGAGACAAAGTTACAATAGACAGCATAATTGTGGTTGATAAAAAACCATATGAAGATTCTCAATTTAAAGTTCAATGTAAACCTTTAGCAACGCAACAAATTCCTTTAAACAGGACAATACATTGTATTTATATTAATTTAAGTGAAACAGGAACATCAAGATTATGCACTTTTGAGAAATTTAGCAATAATATATTAAATTACAATTGTGAAGCTGGAGAAGTTGGAATTAAAGATGTATCGTGCAATGTTGATATAAATAAATGCAATGGGGATTTAAATGATCCAAAGAAAAATAAAATGAATTTAACAATACAAACAACAACCCCTGCTTTATGTAAAAAAGAGATTGGAGAAGATAAAATAACAATTGACGAGATTAACTTAGATGACGAAGAGTATGAAAAAGATGATAAAATCAATCCCAGTATAACTATTTCGAATAACGGTGAAGATGATTTAGAGATTACAGTTGAGGCATATTTATATGATATTAATGATAAAAAAGATTTAATTTCAACTAATTTAACTAACACAGTTTCAGCAGGAGATTCAGAAAGTTATGACTTAGAATTAATTACGCCAGCGATAAAAGAAAGCAGATTTAAGCTGTACTTTAAAGTTTATCAAAAAGATGAAGAAAGAGATATTTGTCTGCAGGAAGGGAAGGATATTAAGATAGTATCATCTATACCTGAAGATTTTATCGCAATTACAAATACAAAAATAACAAAAAAATTACAAGAAGATCAAGTAATCACATTAAAGATAAATAATGAATATCATGATTTAGAAGTCTTACAAGTTTATACTGATAAAGTAAAAGTTGAGATTAGCTCAGATCCAATTGAAGTAGTTCTTGATGTTGCTCAGACGAAGGAAATAGATGTTAATGGAGATGGTATAAATGATTTATCCATAACGCTAGATTTAATTAAGGATAAAAAAGCAAGTTTATCATTTAAATTAGCAGATGGTGGAACAATAACACCACCTCCAGAAGCAGAATGTACGAATGGACAGACTCAGGAATGTGGAACAGATATTGGAATATGCAAAAAAGGAACTCAAACTTGCATCAATGAACAGTGGACATTGTGCAATGACATTAAACCAACTCAAGAAACATGCAATGATAACTTGGATAATGATTGCAATGGAAAAACAGATTGCTCAGATGATAGTTGCTTGAATGAGCCGGAATGTAAAATAGAAGGGGGGGAAGATACTGATAATGACGGCTTGCCTGATAAATGGGAATTAAAATATTTTGGCAATTTGAGACAGGGACCCGACGATGATTCAGACGGCGATGGATTTAGCAATATAGATGAATACAGCAAAGATACGAATCCAAAAGACTCTTCAGATTTCCCAAAAAAAGACTCTAATTTAATAATTATTGTAACTATCGTTGCTGTTTTAGGAATTGCTGGATTTTTGGTTTGGAAATTTACAAGAAAAAAACCAGGCACTGGGATTAATTCAAATGTAAGTTCTGGTGTTAATCCTGCGTTGACAAATTACATAAAATCAGCATTACAGCAAGGATATAATAAGCAGCAGATTAGATCCATTTTGTTGAAGAAAAATTGGACAAGCAAAGATATTGAAGATGCGTTCAAAAATATTTAATCTTATAATAAAAAATTCTACTGAAAGGGAAAGATTTGCATAAAAGTTTTCTATTGAAGATAAATAAAAACTAAAACAATGCTTAATAACATTAATTTGGATAAATATTTTAATTAATTTAAATATGAGTGATATTATAATAAAAGTTGTCCATTAATAACCTTTGTTGCTAAAAATTTTTAAAATGGGCGAAAGAGAAATTAAAATAAAGATTTATATATTAATATATTTACTAAATAAAGAGTGATATTGATGAATTTAAACAATGAAAAAAAGAGAATTTTGATTTTTTTAATTATTTTCATCAGTTTGATTTTTGTTAAAAATGTTAATGCAAATCACTGCCCGAATAACCAGTTTCATATAAATTATTACACGCATGCTGCAAATGCCAATAAAAATATAAATTTGGACAATTTTAATCCAGCTTATTCAGAATGCCATACCAATGAATTTCCAAATCCAACAGTTAATATTGATGATGTTTATCTTTATGAACATGAATGGACTACAGGCCAGCCTTATAACCCGTCAACAGATGCATTTTCTCTTAGACTCGAAGGAAATTTTGTATTGAAGGAAGGAGTTTATTACATTGAAATTGAAGCTGATGATTTCATGGAAATTTTTATTGATGATAATAGAATTATGGGGGATTCTTACAATAGAGCAGACACTGCGGCACGTTTTAGCAATCAAGCCAGCAATTACACTTATATCTATCTTACAAGTGGAAACCATAAAATTAAAATAAATTTTTACGAATATAGGGGAGATTCTTTAATGAAGTTTAAATTTAAGTATGTTCCTGTGATTGTTCCTTTGTATTATTATTTCCATAGATCTAACATTGATTTTTATCTTACAGCCAAAGAATCAAAACCAAGTGAAGATGGCTTGGGTGGTTGGAAAGATTATGAAATTGAAGCTAGTATAATGGCGGTGCCTTACCCCATTAATAATCCAAATAATGCCCCCTTGCTTGAATATTATAAAGGTGATGAATATTATGATCATGTCTATCTTCTTCCGCAAGAAAAAAGCAGCCTTCCTATTAAATCTCCAAAATTAAAAAAGGATGTTATTACAAAAGATAATTTTTATAGAATAATTGGTTATATATATTCAAATCCGCAGGCAAACACTGTTCCATTAAACCGTTATTTTAAAGATGTATATTTTATTAATAAACATGCATATTCACACTATTATACTATAAAATCTTCATTACCAAACAATTTTAATGAACTCGATTTTAGTGATTTCAGTTTTGAAAAAATAACAGGTTATGTTTATCCAAATAAATGCGATACTGAAAAAGTTGTTCTAGGAACTTGTTTAATTTGCAATTCAAATGGATATAAATTAGATAATTCAAAATGCTCTGCAGGAGCTTTTTGCAATTCTTTTGGAAATTGTGCTTTAAAAGGGCAAACAGCAGATATAACTCCGCCAACAGCAACAGTTGATCCTGACGGTTCAAATTTAGTTGAAATTAATAAGATTATTAAGATAACATTTTCAAAGCCGATGCAAGATAATTCAAAAAATGGTTTAATTTTCGAGGATAAAACAAACCCAAATGATATTAGAACATTCGATAACGCAAATGACTTAGATTTAACATGGAACTCGGATAATACTATTTTGAAAATTATTCCAAATAATTTACTGACAAAAGAACATTTTTATTCTATATCTTTTAATCAAGATGCCAAAGATACTGCAGGAAATCTATTGCAGTTCTCAGGAATTTCTTTTACAACCTCATCTTTAGATGATACAACACCCCCGACAATAGAATCTGTTGATCCTCCAGACAATTCGGAAGTAAGCCAATTAGACAAGGAAATTCTTATAAAATTTTCAGAACCAATGGAAAAATTAACTGTTGAGCAAGCATTTTCATTAAAAGATAATCAAGGAAATAATATTGATGGGGTTAAAAATTTTATAGATTCACAAAATTTCAAATTTAAGCCAACAATAACTCAATTAAATCTAGCCCAAAACTTAAATTTAAATGAGCAGTTTAAAATTGAATTTTCAAAAACACCAAATCTAGAAGAAGATGTTTTAAATAAAGCATTGCAATGCTCTTTAAAACAAGGAAATGAAAATTTACAAAGACAATGCAAATTAAATGGACCAGATAATCCAAATATTTTAGAGTTTGAACCATCAACGCAGCAAAATTTAAATTTAAATGATAATTTCAAAATAGAATTTTCAGAACCTATAATTGAATGTGTATTGTTCTTCTTTTGCACTTATCCTGAAGGCAACTTAGAATTAAAATATAATAATGATTTAATTAATGGCAATTTTAAATGGATTGATAGAAAAACAATAAACATTAAATTAGATATAGAACCGTCATCTTCTTCTGCTAATAATCTACGGCCAGGTAAAGATTATAAAATACAGGTTTTACCAAATGCTAAAGATAAGGCTGGGAATTCTTTAGAGCAAGTTTTTTTATCAACATTTCATACAGCACCCTTAAACAACTTAGAAAAACCGATAATTGATTTAGAATTTCCAAAAAATAATGAGAATAATGTTCCTATAAATTCATTTATTAAAATCGGATTTTCAAAGGCAATGGATAAATCAACAGTACAGGAATCATTTTCTTTAATCAAAGGCAGTAAAATTTTAGGAGAGTTCGAATGGATAGATGACAGCACTTTTGTTTTTATGCCGAATGAGAACTTACAGCCTGATTCAGACTATGATTTAATTATTTCAACTGATGCCAAAGATTTAGATGGAAATAACCTGCAAAATTTACATATCTCTAAATTTAAGACATCTCCCAGCCAAGATACGATTGCACCAAAAATTTGGATAGAACCAACTGATAAATCGACAAATGTCCAATTAAACAAAGAAATTATAATAACATTTTCAGAACCGATGAACACTCAATCGGTTGAAAATGCAATAACACTTAATCCACAAGCAATATGCGATAAAAAATGGAAGTATAAACAGATTTTACAATACAAATGCAATTTACAAACAGGAATAAAATATAATCTTATTGTTTCAAGCAATTCAAAAGACAGGGCCGGAAACAGCCTACAAAACTTTTTTTCAGAATTTACAACAACTTCAACAATTTTAGATATTATTCCCCCCACATTTACAATAAATGATTTAAATAATTTAGACCCTGAGGGAAGTATTGTAATTACTTTTTCAGAGCCCATTAATGTAGAAACACTAGGGAGTAGTTTTTTATTAACAGGGCAATCTGGAAATGTGCAATTAATACCAGAATGGAATTTAGAAAATACTATTTTAACATTAACCCCAAAAAATTTAATTCCATTAACATCTTACATTTTTAATATAAATCCAACTTTAAAAGATTTATCTGGGAATTTATTATCTTTAGGAAATTATCAGCAAACAATTACTTTCAGAACAGGAAATTTAATAGCACCAACATTAGAAATTTTATCACCCTTAACACAAGAAGTTTCTTCTCCGGTAAATATAACATTAAAAACAAACAAAGCATCAACATGCAGATTTTCTGATTCAAATGTTCCTTATAATCAAATGCCAATTTTGAATAATTTTCAAAGTTACTTTGATAATAAAATAAATGCCAAGATTTCTGAATTTCCAGCATCCCAAGAAATTAAAGATATTTATGTTTCATGCAAAGCTAATTTTCAAGATGGAGAATCTTCATTACCATTAAAGATTTCATTTAAAGTTGTGTCAAAGTGCGGAGATATTATAAGACAATCAAATGAAGAATGCGATAAAGGGCACGTTTTAACTGATTTTGGAGGAAAATTCTGTTCTACATTTGGATATTCGCATGGAACTTTATCATGCAATCATTGTAAAATAAGCACTGAAAATTGTTATAGCGTTTCATTGCCAAAATTAGTATTATCAAATGAATTTACGAATAATGAAATAATAATAAAATGGGGCGGTTCACCAATAAAAAATACAGATGGAAGAACATTAACTCCGATTAGGAAAACTCTTGCTTTAGTGATAAAAGATACCTTAACAGGAAATATAGTTTTAAGCACCAAAGAAAACTTAAAAGAAATAAATAATTTTATAAAAAATTTATTTAAAAAAAGAATAATTGGAAATGAAGTTTATAATAATATTAAAGGTTATAAAATTAACAGATATGTAAATGGAGTAAAAAATCCAACACAAACAATTATTTCAGATTCACCACCACAAGGAATTACAATAATATGCTCAGGGGATTCTTGCACATTAAAAGATAATTTAATTGGATTAAAAGATATAAGTGAAGTTAAATACGAAGTTTTTGCTTACAATGACAAGGGAGAAGGACAAAAATCAATAATTGCAATAAAAAAGCCAAATATAAAAGAATTTACAATACAAGAGTACTCGCAAAATGATCAAGTTAAATTAAATACGAACGCAGAACATGCTTACCAATGCAGATTTGGAAATTCTCAAAATGAATTACAGATTAAAACTTATGAAAATTACAACACAAATAAATTATGGATGTCAACTCAAGGATATGGACAAAAAGAAATTTATGTTCAATGCAAAAATCCTTTGGGAGAATCCAGCGTTGTTAAAGTTGGAACAAATATAAATCCAAAAGGAGAAAATGAATACGAAAATGGCTGCAGCAATAACATAGATGATGACTATGATGGAATAATAGATAGTTTAGATTTAAATTGCGTTTCCGGAGAGTATGTAAATGTAAAAGAAGTTGATATAGATAATATTAATGTTTTGGATAATTCTGAGTTTGAAGCTTCATGTAAAATTGAATTGAAACCAAATAACCCAATAAGCGCTACATTTTATCGAGCACAACCATGTGTTTTATTTAACATCAGTAATGATTTAGAAACGGAGGAATGTTTATTTAAGGAAAGGAATAATGATGAATTAAGATTTAAATGCGATTCTGGATTTAATGGAAATAAAAAATTATTATGCTATATTAATCAAGAAAAATGTAATTATGATTTGCAAAACCCAAATAGTTTATTCAAAGAAAAAGAAATAAAAGTTGGATATGCTGCTGACTTATGCCCAAGAATTATAGGGGTGGAAAGATTAAAAGTTAAATCAGTAGACTTTGAGAATAAAAATTATGATTATGATGAAACTTTATTTGCCGATTTAACAGTGCAAAACCTGGAAGGAACAAGTTCAAATATAATTATAGAATCTTATTTATTTAATATAAAAAAAGAGTTAATTAGGACAAGTTTAACTAAAGAAATTACAAGCTTTAATCAAGAAATCTTTAATTTGAATTTAACAATTCCAAAAATAACAACTGAAAATAATAGATTTAGATTATACTTCAAAATTTATTTAAAAGATCAACCAAACGAAATTTGCCTAGTTGAGAGTAAGGATATTAGCATTAATGTTTATGTTGAAGAAAATCAAACTCAGGGAGATAATGAAATAATTCAAGTTTGCATGGAAGGAGAACAACAGGAATGCGGGGAAACAAATGTTGGAATATGCAATAAAGGAACTCAAACTTGCGCAAATAATGCATGGGGAGAATGCGTTGGAGAATTAAAAGCAGGAGAAGAAATTTGCAACAATAAAAAAGACGATGATTGCGATGGTTATACTGATTGTTCTGACGAAGATTGTTCTCAGAATAATCAATGCAGTAAAGATAAGGAAGATACTGATAATGACGGCTTGTCTGATGAATGGGAATTAAATTATTTTGGCAATTTGAAACAGGGACCAGACGATGATTTTGATAAAGATGGATTTACTAATCTAGAAGAATATGGGCGGGATACAAATCCAATTAAATCAGCTGAAATTAAAAATTCAAGCTCAATTTTTATGATAATTGGGATTGTAATTTTGATTTTAGGAATTGCATTTTTATTAGTATGGAAATTTGTATTGAAAAAACCTAAAAAATATAATTTAAATAAACAAAAAGATTTAATTTTAGTTAATTATGTTAAAAAGGCATTGCAAAAAGGATACAATAAGCAACAAATTAAGGCAGCTTTAATTCAGAAAGGTTGGAATCCAAACGATATAGAAGAGGCATTTAAATATGTTTAAATATATAAAAAAACTTAATTTGATGATGAATAATAGAACAATATTATCAATATTTTTGCTATTGTTAATTGTTAATAATTCTAGTGCACAAGAACCCCCAACAATTATTTTAAACGGAGAATTAAATGAAAATAATATAATTTTAACTTGGAATTATGTTCCCATAAATCTAAACATAACAAAAACATGTAACCCTAGTTGGAGTTGTCCGGATTGGGGTACAATAACCTGTAAAAATGGATTTAAACTTAGAACTTGCAATGATTTAAACAAATGCGGAACCGAGTTAACGAATACGAAAGAAGAGAAAAAAGTTTGTGTTTTAGATATTCAAGAAAAAGAAAGTGCAACTGAAGATAAAACTAGCGAATTAGATTCTGCTGGAACTGTTTCGAACGCTGTAAAAAACACTTTAACAGGAAACGCAATTCTAGAAAAAATTAGAATCTCCTTTGCAAACTTAGGAACTTTTTTCAAAAAATTATTTGGATTTGGGACAATTGGAACAGATATTAATTACAATTTTCAAATTTACAAAAATAATACTTTAATTAGCGAAGGACAATCTAGCAATTATTGTGATATAAATAATAATTGTAAATATGAAGATAATAATTTACAACCTGGAAAATATGATTATTTTATCAGAGTTTTAAGCAATGGACAGACTAAAGACTCAAATGTAAAATCATTTACTATTAATCCGCCCAGTTGTAATCCTAATTGGAATTGTCCTGACTGGAATAATTTAGAATGTATTAATAATCAAAAAACAAGAACATGCACGCAAAATAATTGTGTTTATCAGCCAAAAGATAAGATAGAAATTCAAGAATGCATTATTGAAGAATGCGTTCCAGATTTGCTTGGTAATTGTGTTGCTGGTGATAATTTTGGGACCGGATTTATAAATAACCAACAAAATTTTAGCAATATTTCAATTAAATCCAATCAACAAGATGCTAATGTTTACATTGATTTAAATAATGATAATCTCTTTGATATTCTTGAACCAGAGTTTAACGGAACAACAGATTTTAATAAGATTTTTAATATTACCAATCTTTTTCCTGGGAATTATAAAATTAAATTAAATAAAACAGATTATGCTGAAAATATAACAACTATTTCTGTGATTGCCGGACAAACAAACACTATTGAATTAATGTTAAATTTAATTACTACTGAATTACCCTCTCAAATAAATAACCAACAAAATTTTAGCAATATTTCAATTAAATCCAATCAACAAGATGCTAATGTTTACATTGATTTAAATAATGATAATCTCTTTGATATTCTTGAACCAGAGTTTAACGGAACAACAGATTTTAATAAGATTTTTAATATTACTAATCTTTTTCCTGGGAATTATAAAATTAAATTAAATAAAACAGATTATGCTGAAAATATAACAACTATTTCTGTGATTGCCGGACAAACAAGCACTGTTGAATTAATGTTAAATTTAATTACCATTGAGCTTGCAAATAATCAACAAGACCAGCAAACAATAAATTTAGAAGAAGAACAGGAAGTGATTAACCAAATTACAGATGAAAATAAAGATGAGGAAGTTATTGGTTCTTCTAATGTTGATTCTGATAATGACGGCTTGCCTGATGAATGGGAATTAAAATATTTTGGCAATTTAGAGCAAGGACCAGACGATGATTTTGATAAAGATGGATTTACTAATCTGCAAGAATATTTAAAAGATACAAACCCAAAAGTTCCAAACGCAAAACAAAGCGAAGTTTTATTTGGAATTATGATTTTTTTGATTATGGTTGGAATTATTGGAACCCCTATAACTTTATTTGTTAAAAAAAGAAACAAAAGAAGATTAATAAAAATACAAAACCAGTTCACGAAACCAGAGCATAGACAACTTTATGATTATGTTGTTAAAGCAAGGAACAATAAAATTAAAGAGGAAGATATAAACAAGAATCTAATTAATGCTGGGTGGAATATAGAAGATGTAAATTTTGTTATGAAAATCAAATAAGAAAAGGTTTAAATATTAATTTAAATGTTTACACGCTATGAAAAAAGCTCAAGGAAGCAGTGTTGCTGTTTTAATTGTTTTAATTGCTTTATTTATGGCACTTTATTTATTATTTCTTCCAGCAAAAGATAGGGCTGAGTTGTTGCAATCAAATACAACGAATGACAGCTCTGATAAAGAAGATATAGCAATATTAAGAGAAGGAACATTATTATCTCAAAACCCTGGATTATTAAAACCATTTGAAAAAGAATCAAATAAACACGATATTAATTCTGTAAATTTATTTTTGAGAGATGAGCCAAAAATAATTGAATTGGCGAATAGCATTTCAATATCTAAAGGGGTTTCAAGCGAAGATAATCAGGAATTAAAATTTAGTTTGGATGATTTAAAAAATTTAGATAAAATAACATTATTTTTTTTAGTAAATGAAGCTCAAGGTAATTTAATTATAAATTTAAACGGAATACAAATTCTTAATAAAGAAGCAAAAGGTTTGCAAAGCGTTACTTTACCAAATGATTTATTGCAGAAAAATAACCAGTTAATATTCAAAGTTTCAAGTCCTGGAATAAATATATTTATTAAAAATAAATATGATCTTTCAGATATTAAAGTAAGGGCAAATTATGAATTGATAAATACGAATGAAGAAAGAACATTTGTTTTAAGTTCCAATGAATTGGACGAAAATGCAAAATTAAGCTTCTTTTTATACTGCAATAAGGCAGCATTGACGAGATTTAGAATATTATTAAATGAAAAAGAAATTGACAGCGAAGTTTTATCTTGCAGAAGTTCGACAAAGGAACTTGATTTGGATAAAAAATTATTAAAAGCAGGAGATAACAAGTTAATTTTTGAATTAGATCAGGGGGATTATCTAATAAATAATGTTGAAGTTAAAACTAAATCAAATGAAGGCGGTTCGAAAACCTATAAATTTTCATTAAGCGAAAAGCAATTTGACGAAACATTAAATGACAAGGAAATTATGCTGAAGATGTCTTTTAGCAGCACCGAGGAGAAGAAAAAAGCAACAGTAAATGTTAATGGAAAAGAATTTACAATGGAAACTTCTGAAAATGATTATAAAAGACCAATTACAAGCTTAATAAAAGAAGGAAATAATTTTATCAAGATTACTCCAGATAATGAGTTTACTTTGGAATTTTTAGAAATTGTTATAGAATAAAATGACTAACCAAGAGGTGTATTATGGCTTTTTTTGGAAAAGCTAAAACAACATTAGGAAAAACTAAAAGAGCGACAAGTGCTACAATTAATGCTTCTAAAGATATTTATGGAAAGGTTGTTCAAGGTCCAAGAACAAACCCATTTAGTTTTGTCTTTGGATTTATCTTCGGATTAATTAAATGGGTGTTTTTTATAGGATTAACTGGAATCTTATTAATATTAATTTATGCTTTTTTAACTGGGGGGACACAATCTGGCTTTTTTCAATATGGAAAAGAATATGTTTCAGATACAATACAAAAAGTGCCTATTTTATCTACATTTGTCAGCCAGTTTAACGAGATTTTTAAAACAGCTCAAGATCCGTCGAGAATTGTAAGGCGGGGAAATTTTGAAGCAACTGTAGATGAAAATTCAGAAAATGAAGAATTGGGATTAAAATTTGAAAATCTTAAATCTCTGAAGCAAAGCTATCTGAAAGATGATGAAGAAATTAATTTGATTGCAACAACAAAAATTACAACATTGGATGATAAAATGAAAATTATATTTACCTGCAAAGATAAAACTTCAGATATTAATGGAAAAATAGATTTGGGGGGTGGTTTGCAAGATCAAGAAGAAATTGAAATTCAGGAAAATTCAAATCAAGTTTTTCCTGTTCAATGCGTTCTTCCCTTGAAAGAAAATTTTGACAATGGAAATATTGCATTTTCTTCAGAACAGAAAATAAAGGGGGAAAGAATTGTGTTAAGCGCAGATTATAATTTTAAAACGCAGGCATATGTTGAAGCTTACACAATGAACAGCAGATTATTAAAAGAAAAGCAATATAATGAAGAGAATCCATTTAAGGATGAAATTAATTCAAGATTAAATAAAGATACAGGGGAAATAAAATCTAAATACAGCAAAGGACCAATAAAAGTTTTAATTAATTCAGAATACAGCCAACCATTTACAGAACAAGGGCCTTTTTTAAGAGATTCTTATTATAACTTAAGAATTTTAGCAGAACAATTAACTTTATCTCAAGGGACTTTAAATAAGATAAATAATGTTTACTTGTATATTCCAGAAAATTTTGAAATTTTAGAGGATGATAAAAATGATTTTGAATACGATGAAGGGATATCTAATGATTACAATGAGCCAATTTTTAAGAAATACAAATTAAAAAATGAAATGTTAAGAAATATAAATGAATATTGTGATGAAAGAAGATTAAGTGAGACAGAATGCGAATCTTACTGGAAGACAGGAATTAGCTTGGGAAAAACCAAATTTAAAATAGTAAATTTAAACCAAGATGAATTAGACAAGTATTTTATAAGAGCAGAAGCTGATTATGATTTTAAATTAGAAACTTCAAAAACAATCAGCATAATAAAATCTTTTGTTCAGGAAGAGTAAAACATAATGTTTTTAAATAAATTTAATTTAATATTATCATGAGAAAAGAGTATTTATTTTTGATATTAATATTATTTATTAATGGATGCAATCAAAATGGAAGTTCTTCATTTTCAGGGCCAAGTGGGCCAGAAATAAAATTTATTCAGCCAGAAGATACTTTCTCAACTAAGGGAATTGATGAGGAGAGTTCTATTCCAATTGAAATTGAATTAACAAATAAAGGAGAATGCCCAATAAATGGGATTTTAACTGTTAGAGATACACTAAGCGATAATTATGGGGGCGTTTCTGAACAGCAGCAAGGAGTTGAATTAAATGGGGCAGAAATAGTCGGAAATAAACCGCAGTTTGACCAGCAAAAATTTATTTTTTCCAGTTCCCCTTATTCAGGATTGTCAAATGATATTGATACTAACTTGCAAGCTACATTAAGATATGAATGTGATTTTACAACAGGACCAAAAAAGCTATGCATTCAATCGCCTTATGAAAAAGACGAGACAAAATGCAAAAATTTTGAGACAATTTCAGGAAGCAATTTGGGATCCAGGGCTACGCCAATCACAATCTCAAAAGTCGACAAGCAATTATCTCTCGGGCAAGGCCAAGATGTAAAATTAAAAGCTGTAGTTTATCTGGCAAAAATGAACAAAGGAAAAGTTTATTCGACAGAACAAGATAATTTAAAAAGCGGGATTGTAAAAGTTGATATTGATTATGCTGGCTCGTTAATGACTTGCTCTGGAAAAGATTATAAGGAAGGAGTATTATACTGGAAAACTAAAGATACCGAAAAGATTATTAATTGCGAAATTTTACTAAATTCAGCAGAATTTCAAGAAAATCCATTAAATGTTCATTTAAATTACAGATATGAAATAACAGAAAATAAATTAATAAAAATAAATCATTTAAAAAATTAAAAATGGAAGGTGAATAAATGAAGAAATATCTTTTGATTATTTTTTTATTACTAGCATTAATTATTTCAGGATGCCAGCCAAGTCAAACAACGACAACAGGGCCGTTTAAAGGCGGAATAGACGGACTTTCTATTAATTTTGTCAATCTTGCACCAATAAGCCAGTTTAGCCAGAATGATAGCGTAAAAGTAAAAGTTTTGCTAAAAAATAAAGGTGAAACACAAGTTACTACTGGAAATGCCAAATCAAGAATGTTTGGAGTTAATTTAGATGTATTTAGCTTAACGCCAGAGTACCGATCAAATTTAGGGCCTTTAATTGAAATCGGGCCAAATCAAGATGGGGGAGAGCAAGAAATAGAGCTTGGAACAATTAAATATAAAGGACAAATAATCAATTCGCAGGATTTTACTTTAAGAAGCAGATTATGTTATGTATATCAAACAAAATCAGCAGCTAATGTATGCATTAAATCAGCATTAAGCCAAGAAGCAGGAGAGTCAACTTGTGATATTAATGGAGAAAAAGTGACTAAAGGAAGTGTTTCAGGAGCACCAATACAAATAACTTCAATTAAAGAACAAACAAGAGGAAGCGACCAAATAAGATTTGATGTTACAATTGAAAACAAAGGAAAAGGAGAAGTATATCCTATTAATTCCATATGCAAGGATTTAGACGATGAAGTTAAAAGAGTTGAATCAAAAAATAAGATAAATGTCAAGGTTATTGAACCTCAAGGCGTCATATGCAGCTTTAGTTCAGGAGAACCGAGCAGCGAGGGAATAATAACATTAGATTCAACAAACAAAAAAGTATTAAGCTGCTGGAAATCTGTGCAAGATACTCAAGTAGAATCATTGAGATTAATATTGGATTATGTTTACAGAGATCAAGCACAAAAACAAATTACAATCTTTGAAACAAGAAGATAGCTTTATTAATTCTTTTTTTATTTTAAGATTACTATTTATAATTCTATTCATTATTAGCAAAATTAAGATGGAAAGATTTATATAGAAGTATATCCTAAATAATATAATGTTTAATCAAAGAAGAGCTGGCATAAATTTTTTACAGACAAAATATAAAATTTTGGATGACTTTATATTTACCCCATATATTCGCTCTAATGGTTATGCTTCTATACCTTACTTAATCCTTGATAAATTTGATTATGATACAACCTCGGTTGCTCTTCTTAAAATATTTTATGACGGAGGTTACAAATTAAGGATAAAAAAACTACACCCTAATGGAAATAGTTTTATAATCTCTCTAAAAGCTGAAAGGAAATTTAAAAATATAAAAATTCAGGTTTTGGGTATCAAACCTCATGAAAAACTTTTGGATAGAAAAAATATTGATTTTTTGGATTATCTTCCAAAATTCACTAAAAAAAATACCCCCATTTATGTATTTGATTTAAAATCATCATATTTAATAGGGGGGCATTATAAAAAAGATATTCTTGTAAAAAAAAGTTTACTGAATGATGAAAACATTTACCCTGTTTTAGGGCTATACCTAACTGAAGGTGGCAAAATTGATGCAACTTTTACTAATTCTTGGCCCGAGGCTATTAATCTTGTTTTAAATTTTGTCGAAAGAAACTTTAATATACCTAGGAATACGGTTCTTGCTAGTATTTGTTGCAACCCAAAAATTAAATCCAAGAAAACAGAGTTAGAAAACTTCTGGAGGGTAAAAACCGGGGTGCAAAATTTTTTTAAGAATTTGCATCTTAATAAAAATGTAAGGTCTCCACAAGGTATTTTAGAGTTATATTTCGCAAGTAAAGTAATTAAGGAAATTTTTGTAAATCTATCATATAAACTAAATTTTCATAAAAATTTTAGATATATTGACGGGTTTTTGTCTGGAGATGGCTCGCCAATTTTACAAAATAAATTTTGTATAACTCATCATATCCTTTTTGATTCTAAAAAAGAAAACTATGACAAATACCAAAAAATATTTGGTGGTTATAAATACAGGCTTATAAATAAAAATAGGTTTGTCATTTATACTAACTGGGAACAAAATTTAGAACTGCTGATAAACGAAGCATACTCTTATAGCCCGATGAAAAGATTTAAATTTCTTAAATATTTTTTATCGCTTCCTAAGACAAAAAAAACCAAAAATATTTATATACTAGAATTACATAATGAACTTAAGAAGAATAAGAATCGTCTAAAAAGATTTTATGGATTATTGGCCTCGAAATATAAAATCTATAATAAAAATGAGATGGATAAATATATAAAATGGAATTTATAAGTGATTTACAAATTCACTCTTCTTATTCAAGAGCTACAAGTAAGAATATAACCTTTGAAAATCTAGAAAAATTTGCAAAACTAAAAGGTTTAAACTTATTGGGCACCGGTGACTTCCAACATCCTAAGCAATTTGAAGCTATTAATAAGAATTTGGAAGAAGATGAAAATGGAATTCTCTGGAGTAAAACAAAATTTCCGTTCTTGCTGCAGACTGAAATAAGTTTAATTTATACTCAAAACGGAAAAGGGCAAAGGATACACCATCTAATTTTTTCTCCGAATAAAGAGGTTGCCAAACAAATTATTGATTCTTTAAGTAAAAAAGGAAGATTGGATTATGATGGAAGGCCTATTTTTGGCTTTAATAGCATTGAATTAGTCGATATGATGATTTCGATTAGTAAAGATATTGAAATTATACCTGCCCACATATGGACCCCCCACTTCTCTCTTATGGGAGAATACAATCAGCTTAAAAAAGTTGAAGATTGTTTTGGCGATAGAACTAGATATATCCATGCTTTAGAAACTGGAATGTCAAGCAATCCGGCTGATAATTGGAGATTAAGCATCTTAGATAAATTTCAACTAGTAAGCTTCAGCGATGCTCACAGTATGTGGCCTTACAGACTTGGAAGAGAAGCAACGATTTTCGATTTTGATAATTTAAGCTATAAAAATCTTCTTAAGGGGGTTAGAACAGGCGATGGATTAAAAAGTACTATTGAAACACCAACGTTTTATGGTAAGTATCATTTTTCAGGCCATCGAGGTTGCAGTGTTGTTGTTTCTCCTAAAGAATCTTTAAAATTAAATCAAATATGTTCTAAATGTGGAAAAAAGTTTGTTATAGGTGTTGGAGACCGGATAGAATCGCTTGCAGACCGAGAAGAAGGCTATAAAAGAGAAAATTTTAGGCCCTTTGTCTCTTTGGTTCCCTTGCAAGAGCTGATATCTGCCTGTTATAACAAATCGTTGATGTCGAAATTTATTTGGCAAGTTTATAATAAATTAATTTTAAGATTTGAAAATGAATTTAATATTTTATTGAAGGCTAATGAAAAAGAATTATTGAAAATTGTTGATAAAAAATTGGTTGATATTATTTTATTGAATAGGGAAGGAAAATTAAAAATACAACCAGGCTATGATGGAGTTTACGGAAAGATAATATTAAATGAAGAAGAGATTATAAAAAAACAGCAAAAATCATTAACAGAATTTTAAAAAAAGAAAAAGAAAATTAAGTAGTCTTAGGACACATTTTTGCTATACATCTATCAAACGATTTACTACAACTACCACGGTTTAAACAATCCTAGAACTAGAATTATATATATATTTAACCAATATAAGTTGTTTCTTCCCCAACATTAATTTTTGGAACAACTTGCTTTACATTTTTAATTTCTCTTTCTTTTTCAATATTGATTATTTCCTTATCTAATTTTTTTAAGTCAATGTTTAAATTTAATTTATTATTAAGAATTTTTAATATTTCCCTTGCTCCTTTAATTCCCAAATAAGTTGGATGCCCAAATGTTTGTGCTAATAAAACAATTGCAGGAATATTTCTTTTTCCAGATAATCCAATCAATAATCCAGTTACGCCCATTATTGGACCGACAACGCCAAATATGTTTGGGTTTAAATTTTGGGTCTTATATTTTTTTATAATATTTTGATTATTTCCCGTACAGTAAACTAATGGACTTTTTGGAATCTTGTTCATTCCTATTCCTCCAAGAGTTATGATTTCCTTTCCCTTTATTTTAACAAAAATATCTAAAATTAACTCGCAGAATTCATAGCATCCTTCTTCGCTTAAGGGTTGAATATCTCCATTTAAAAAAATAAAATCCCGCTTTCCTTTCTTATAATACATTTCTATTTTAGGAAGATCAATTAAATTACCTTCATTTACAAAAACAGAATTGGGAAATGAAGTTGAAGTTATCTCAATGAATTTTTTTGCTTTTAAATTATCAACTAAAAAATCAGCCGCTATTTTTCCAACGTTTCCGATTCCCGGCAAACCTTCTATTAAAATCGGATTGTTTAATTCTGGCTTTGAAAAATATTTAACCTGAAATCTCATTTTGTTTTGCGATTAGCCTATATTTTAAATATTTATCTTCTATGCTGAATTTAGCTGGTTTTTGCGAAACTGTTTTATTATCGCAATTTGGACAATTATTTTTTAATGTATAAACATAACATTTCTTGCAAAATAATATATTTTTCATAATCTTATAAATTCAGCCCTTCCTTTTGCTTTTTTTATTGACTCAATTACACTTGAATTTACTTCTTTAATAATATTTTCCGCTGTTTTATAATCTTTTGCCTTAACTGTTAATTTATAGTTTGGAGCGCTTAAATATGTTATTATTGCATTATTATTCTTAACATTTTTTAATGCTTTTTTTATGACATCAATTCCATCTGGAGAATCTGATTCTATTTTTAATATTCCAGATATTACAACTTCGGGAGGCTTTATTTTTTCTTTCACAATTTCTGTAATTTTATCAGCTGTTTTATTTTCTATATTTAAAACTTTTAAATCTAAATTATTATTTATTATTTCTGAAAAACAATTTGTCAAGCTTGAATATTTTTCTATAATTTTATTTCCTGCTTTCTCATACATTATTTTTAGATCTATTTTCAATGATTTTGCCGCATCTTCTAAAATCTTTTCGCATTTTTGCTCTTGTTTATACTGGTTATTTTTTGTGTTTCTTTGCGTTAAAGTAACTCTTCTTAATGATAAGTCAATATAACCTTTGTCTTTGTCTAAATTTAATATTCTGCAAATAATTTTTTTGCCTTCTTTTACATAATCTCTTATATTTCTTATCCTTCCCGGAGCTATTTCTGAAATGTGAATCATTGCTTCTTTTCCATATTCATCCAAATCAACAAAAACAGCATGAGGCAGTATTTTTTTGACTGTGCAGATTACAACTTCTCCTGTTTCCGGGAAATTTTGCTTTTTGTAAAACATAAAATTAAAGAATTTGGAAGATTTATAAAGTTATTTAAAAAAAAGAAAAAGAAAATTAATTATTTCCAACAACAATCTCACAACAAGATCCTGTATTAGGACACGATTACTCTAAAACTTCTAGAACTCTTGCTTTTATCTTAGCTTTTCCGCCTGAAGCAGAAGCTATGTTTTGGTTACAGACCAAGCAATTTATTTCGTTTGTAGCTTTGCCAAAAATTATCTGTTCATTCTTGCATTTATGGCATCTTACTCTTATAAATTTTGAACTTGGCTCTTTTACTAATTCCATTTTATTCCAATACTACTTTCCTCATTCTTATACCGTGGCTTTGCAAGTTTGATTTCTTGCAAATTTCGCATGTAAATTTTAAATTTGTTTTTTTGCTTGTTTTAGCTCCGGTCATCTTAAATTGGGAAATTGCTGGTTTTGAACCCCATTTTCCCTTATTGCCATAACCTTGGCCTCTGCCTCTTTTTTTAGCTCTTGCTATACTTCCTTTTTTTAATGAACCTCTTTCCTTGCCTTTGACTATTGAGATTTTATGCAATGTTGTTTTGTTGCATTTTTTACAGTATCTTTTTGTTTGTTTTGGAAATTTCATATTTCTTCTGCTCTTTTATTAATTATTAATAATTGCGCTATTTTTACAGGCAATGAAGCAATATATTCCTCTTCAAAAGGACCATATTCATTGAGATCATCACCAATAAATTTTGGCACTGGCTGTAATATTCTTAATGTTTTTATGCTTTCCAGACTGCTTTTTATTACTTTCGGTTCTTCATTTTCCAATAATTTTGCCAGTAATTCTTCTCTTGAATTCTTTAATAAATCAACTAAATTTTCAAAAATTTTTTTCTCTTCAGGCAATAAACTTTGTTCTTCTTGGATTTGCCTTACCTTTACAGAGGACAATGCTAACTGCAGTATTTTATATTCTCTTTTATCATAAATTTCCTTGACTATTTTTTTAATATTGCTCAATTCTTTTTCTGTTTTTTCAATCTCTTTTTGTGCGAATATGCTTGACTTTGTTTTTAAATCAATTAAAATCTTTGTTTTGTCATTTACATATTTATTTATGTCTTTGAATAAATTAGAATCAAGCTTTTGCAATTCCTGCCTTGTTTTTTCCCTTCTTAATATGTCATACAAAACTTCATATGTAATAATTGATTCTGGCATAATTTTATTTAGAAAGCAACTTTATTAAAGCTTTTGCAAGAAATTCATCAAGTCTTTTCCTTCCAAGTTTAAACTACCTTTTCTGCAATGATATTCATCAAATTCTTCTATGTTATCTTTTCCTTTGCCGTATATTAAAATTGGAACTGGATGTTTTGAATGTCTTTTTAATTGAAATGGTGTTGCATGATCTGCTGTAATACATATTATAACATTTTTTAATTTAGTTAATGGTCTAATCATTTTATCAATTTCCTCGATTGATTTAATTTTTTTGTTTAAATTACCCAAATGGCCATAAATATCTGGACCTTTAATTTGAATATAAGCATTTTTTTTAGTTTTAATTATAGTTTCTATGATATTTTTTCTTGGCAAAACTTTTATTCCCAATAATTTCGCCAAGCCAATCTCAATCGGCATTTCTCCAAATAAAACCCAATTTTTCAATTTTTTCAATTTTGGAATTTTATTTCCCGGACCTCTAAAAATAATTGTTTTATTTTTTAGCAATTTATCAACTTTTAAAATAAAATTATTTATCATTGAGGATGTTATTTCGTCGCCATAACATTTTAATTTTGCGTTCTTTGGAAATACAGCGTTGCTTATTCCATTTTTTATTTTATAACCCGGGTGGGTATTTGTAATGTTTTTTGAGCCATTTTTTACAATCATTATTGCTCTATAACCAATCGTCGGAATTATTTTTATATTCCGATTAATTTTATTTATTTTATCAATTAAATCTTTATTTGGAATTTCAGTTCTTATTTTTTTTATTATTTTATTTTTAAATTCAGCAAAATTACATCTTAAATAAACATTTTTTTCATCAATATTTATATTAACGCCGAGAGCTTCCACCAACCCCCTTCCTGGATAATCTTTTACATTATTCCCAAGAATTACAAATTGACTTTCGCCGGATTCAGGAGCAATTCCTCTTATTGGCCTCATTAAACCAACCAAAGAATTTTTACAAAGATAATTTAAATTTGGCTTGCGAGCCAATGTTAAGGAAGTTCTTTTGCCGCAATCAGCAACACCATCTAATATAATTATTATTTTCCGCATACATAACTTTTATATTTTATATTATTTAAGTATTTCTATGCATAAAATAAAACAAATACCAGAAGATTTTAATGTTAAAGAATTAATAAAATTAAAGTTTGATAATGGAAATTATTCTTATTATTCATTAAAGAAAAAAAACTTAACAACACCTGATGCAATAAATTTGATTTCGAAAAAATTAAACATAAACCCAAAAAATATTGGATATTGTGGAAATAAAGATAAAAATGCAGTTACAGAACAATATATTTCAATATTAAAAAAAAATAAAAATTTAAATTTGAACAATTTGGAATTAAAATTTTTAGGCTACGGAAATAAAAGAATTAATTTAGGGGATAATTTTGGGAATGAGTTTATTATTGCTGTGAGAAATTTATATAAAAGATATAAAAAAATTAACATTATTGTCAATTATTTTGATGACCAAAGATTCAGCAAAAATAATGTTTTAATTGGAAAGTATTTACTTCACGGAAAATTTAAGGAAATATGCGAAATATTAAATTTAGATTCAATAAATCCTTTAAATTCGTTAATGAAGTTAAACAAGAAATATTTAAGATTTTATCTTCACGCATATCAGTCTTATATTTTTAACAAAGCGGTTTCTGAATATTTGAAAAAGAACAAAAATTGCAAAAAAATTAATTATTCTTTAGGAAAATTAATATTTACAGATAAGTTTGAAAATATAAAATTTCCTTTAATAAGCTTTGATGCAAAATTTAAACCTAAAGAAAAAGTTTATCTTAACATATTAAAAGAGGAAAATATTAAATTAGAACAATTTTTAATTAAAAAAATCCCATGGCTTATTGAAGAAACGAGCTATCGTGATCTATTTGTCAAAGTTAAAAATTTTAAAATTTTAAATTACGAAAAGGATGAATTAAATGAAGGAAAATTCAAGCAAACAATTAAATTTAATTTGCCAAAAGGAAGTTATGCAACTATATTAATAAAGCAAATGTTCTCATAAAGTTAATATTTATAAATGTTATTTCATTGGATAAGTTTATGTTTGGATTTTTAAAGAATAAACTTAAGGAAGCAATAAATAAAATCTCAGAAAAGTTTGAGAAAGAAACTAAAGTAGAGGAATCTATAGAGACTTTAGAAGAGACAAAGATTCAAGATAAAGAAAAAGCTGTAGAGCCTAAAAAAGAAATTAAAGAACAAGATTTGGAAATTAAGCAAGAGATAATAGAAGAAAAAATAAAGCCCGAAATTAAAATTCAAAAGCAAGAAATTATTAAAGAAGAGCCTAAAATAGAAATAAAAGAGAAAAATAATTTTTTTGATATTTTTAAGAAGAAAAAAACAGAAGAAAACATTGAAAAAGTTGAAAAAGAAGAAATAAAAGATGATAAGGAAGAAAAAAGCTTTTTCAAGAAATTAGCTGAAAAAATAACAACAAAAACAATTGATGAAGAAAAATTTGAAAAATTATTTTCTGATTTGGAATTAGTTTTATTGGAGAATAATGTTGCTTTAGAAGTTATAGATAAAATCAGGGAAGATTTGAAAGTTGATTTAGTTAATGTTCCAATCAAGGGAAAGATTAATGATTTAATTTTAAAATCACTGAAAGAAAGTTTGGAATTTGTTTTAAAAGAAAGCAGTTTTGATTTAATAAATGAAATAAAAAATAAGCAAAATAAACCATATATCATTGTATTTGTTGGAATAAATGGAAGCGGCAAAACAACAACAATAGCTAAATTAGCTAATTTATTGATTAAAAATAATTTGAAATGCTGTTTGGTTGCTGCAGATACTTTTAGAGCCGCTTCAATACAGCAATTAGAAGAACATGCAAATAACCTTAAAGTTAAATTAATCAAGCATGATTACAACGCCGATCCTTCTGCCGTCGGTTTTGATGGAGTTAAATACGCCAAAGCTCACAATTTAGATGCTGTTTTAATTGATACTGCTGGAAGACAGCACAGCAATAAGAACTTAATGGAAGAAATGAAAAAAATAATTAAAGTTGTAAAACCAGATTTGAAAGTATTTATTGGAGAAAGTATTACTGGAAATGACTGTATTGAACAGATTAAAGAGTTTAATAATTCAATTACTATTGATTCTATTATATTATCAAAATTAGATGTTGACGAAAAAGGCGGAACAGCTATATCTATAAGTTATATATCTGGAAAACCAATTTTATATGCTGGAATCGGGCAGAAATATGATGATCTGGAAAAGTTTGATAAAAATAAGATTTTAACAAGCCTAGGGATATAAGTTAACTATATAAATGGCTAAAAATGGCCTTAGTTTATTAAATAATAATTTTGGAGGCATAAAAATGACAAAAGCACGTTGCATGAGATGCAAAAAAGAAGTTGAGATGAAAGATGGAAAGGAAGTTGTTATGAAGAATGGCATGAAAGCTATGAAAGGGATTTGTCCAACTTGCAGCACCAAATGCTTTAGAATATTGGGTAAAGCTAAATAATAATCTTTACCTTTTTTTATTTTTAAATAAGTTTAAATATTGTTTTTATTTCTTAATTTTATGGTTTTAGAAAAGTTAAGCAGTTCATTGAAAGATACCCTGAAAAAGATAGCTAAGGCTATATTTGTCGATGAAAAGCTTGTTGATGAGCTGGTTAAGGACATTCAAAGAGCATTGTTATCTTCTGACGTTAATGTTAAATTAGTTTTTGATTTAAGCAAAATAATTAAAGAGCGTTTTTTGAAAGAGAAATCTATTCCAGGAATTAATGCAAGAGAACAATTAGTAAAAATTGTTTATGGGGAATTAACTAAATTCTTAGGCGATGAAAAAAGCGAGATAAAAATCCTTGAAAAAAAACCATTTAAGATAATGATGGTTGGAATATATGGAAGCGGAAAAACAACATCTATAGGAAAATTAGCAAAATATTATTCTAAAAGAGGATACAAAACATGTGCGTTGGGATTAGATGTTCATAGACCTGCAGCAATGGATCAATTAGAACAAATTTGCAGTAAAGTTAATATTCCCTGCTTTATAAACAAAAAAGAAAAAAATCCTTTAAAAATTTACAAGGAATTTGAAAATAATTATAACAAATATGATATTTTGATTATTGACACTGCCGGGAGAGATTCTTTAACGCAGGATTTAATTGATGAACTTAAAAATTTAAACGAGGAAATTAAACCAGATGAGAATTTATTGGTTTTAAGCGCTGATATTGGACAGGCAGCTCAAAAATTAGCTTCTGGATTTCATGAGACTTGCAATATTACTGGGGTGATCATAACTAAATTAGATGGAACTGGAAAAGGCGGAGGCGCATTAACAGGAAGCGCTGCAACAAACGCCAAAATAAAATTTATCGGTGTTGGAGAAAAAATAGATGATTTAGAATTATTTAACCCTGCTGGATTTGTTTCTAGGTTATTAGGAATGGGGGATATCGAATTATTATTAGAAAAGGCAAAAGAAGCTATTTCAGAAGAAAAAGCAGAAGATATTCAGGAAAAACTTGAAAGAGGAGAATTATCTTTGATCGATTTATATGAACAGATGAAAGCTATGAAAAAAATGGGTCCTTTGTCGAAAATTTTAGAGATGGTCCCCGGATTTGGACAATTAAAATTACCAAAAGAAATGCTTGAAGTTCAAGAAGGAAAATTGGAAAAATGGGAATATATTCTTAAAAGCTGCACAAAAAAAGAAGTTGAAAACCCAGATATTATTGACGGAAAAAGGGCTGAAAGAATTGCTAAAGGTTCTGGCGTGAATATTTCAGATGTTCGCGATTTGCTAAAACAATACAAACAAAGCAAAAAATTAATGAAGATGATGAAAGGTGGAAATCCAGAACAATTAATGAAAAAATTCCAGGGAAGATTAGGGAAGGGAATTAAATTTTAAAATGAAAATAATCAAGCAGGGTGCAGAAGCAGTAATAAAACTAAATAAAAATAAAATAATCAAAGAAAGGATTTCTAAAAATTATAGAATAAAAGAAATTGATAATAAGATAAGAAAATTCAGAACGAGAAGGGAATATAATTTGTTGAATAAAATGAAATTCTTAAATGTTCCGAAAACATTTAATTTGAATGAAAATAAAATGTCAATTGAGATGGAATTCATAAATGGAAAATTGTTAAGAGATTTTTTAAAAAACAATAAAAATTTTGATTTTAAGTTAATTGGAAAGGAAATTGCAAAAATGCACGATAATGAAATAATTCACGGAGATTTGACAACAACAAATATTATAATAAAAGATAATAAACCTTATTTTATTGATTTTGGCTTGGGATTCACATCAAATAAAATCGAGGATAAGGCAGTTGATTTATATTTATTAAAACAAGCTTTAACAAGTAGTTTCCCTTTGATTTCTGAGAATATATTTAATAAAATTTTATATGGATATGATGAAAGCAAAGACTCTAATCAAGTTATTGAAAGATTAAAAAAAGTTGAAAAAAGAGGGCATTATAAATGAAAGATTTTTTGATAATTTATCTTTCTATTATTGTTTCTTTAGTTATTTATTATCTAATTTTTAAAGTTTTTAAAAAGAAGAATTAGAAAGTTATTTAAATTTAGATTAAATTAATTACGTTTATAGCCCGGTCGTCTAGTGGTCAAGGATAATACTAAAAGTATCCTTAAAGTGGCCTTTGGACTTTGGAAGAAAGCCATTGACGGAAGAGAAATCTCCGAATTCGAATCTTCCCCGGGCTATTCATAATATTTAAATACTTCTTTATCTTATTAAAAACATGGTTCAAGAAAAACCAATTGGAAAAGTAAGCAGCTATTTCTCTAATATAAACGTAGCTGCTATCGAATTAACTGATAAATTAAAGATAGGAGATACAATAAAAATTAAAGGAAGCACAACAGATTTAATACAGCAAGTAGATTCTATGCAGATTGACAAAGTAATTGTTAAAGAAGCCAAGAAAGGAAATTCTGTTGGAATAAAAGTCAATGAAAAAGTAAGAGCGAATGATTTGGTTTACAAAGCATAAATTTATAAATCTTTAATTTACTAAAAAAATTAGGATAAGTCGGTTAAGGCTTGCTTATGCCTAGATTATTTCTAGGTGGGATTTTAAAATGGGAAGAATGTATTCAGGAAGGAAAGGGAAATCTGGAAGCAAAAAACCAGTAAAGAAACATAAACTAACTTGGGTTAGATATTCTGATAAAGAAGCTGAGCAATTAATTGTTAAGCTAGCAAAACAAGGAAAAACACCAAGCCAGATTGGAGCAATTTTAAGAGACACTTATGGAATCCCAAGCATAAGAGATCTATTAAAGAAAAAATTAAATTTTTTATTAAATGAACATAAACTAAGCTTGGAAATACCCGAAGACTTGACTAATCTAATAAAAAATGAAATTCACCTTAAAAAGCATTTGGAGATAAATAAAAACGATATGCATGCCAAAAGAGGATTAATGCTGACTAACAGCAAAATAAACAGGCTTGTTAAATACTATAAAAATACAAATAAACTCCCTAGCAATTGGAAATATGACAGCAAGAGCGCTGAACTTCTTGTTAAATAATGAAAGATTTAATAGAAAAAGCTGTTAAGGAATTTAGATTATTAGACGATAAGCCAATAAGATTAATAAGCCATTTAGACTGCGATGGATTAAGCTCCGCTTCTATAATCGTAAAAGCATTAAAAAGAGAAAATAAAAAATTTGTTTTAAGCATTGTAAAGCAATTAAATGAAAATGTTTTGAAAGAATTAAGCTTGGAAAATTATTCAACATTTATTTTTACTGATTTAGGCTCCGGCTATATAAAATTAATCAACAATAATTTAAAATCTAGAAAAATATTTATTTTTGACCATCATGTTCCAGATGATTTTGAGAATTATGATAATATTATTCATGTTAATCCTCATTTAGCTAATGTTGAAAATGCTTCTGAAAAAATTTCTGGCTCTGGCGTGACTTATTTATTTGCAAAATCTTTAAACAATGAAAATAAAGATATATCTTATATTGCTGTTATTGGTTCTATAGGTGATATGCAGAATTTTGAATATTTAAATAAAGAAATCCTTGAAGATGCAATTAATGAAGATAAGATTGAGGTAAGAAGGGGATTAAAAATGTTTGGCTCTCAGACAAAACCTTTGCACAAAATACTGCAGTTTAGCGTTGACCCATTTATCCCTGGAGTTACTGGGAGCGAGGAAGGCGCAATTAATTTTTTAAGCGATATTGGAATTAATATTAAGGAAAATAATAATTTCAAGAAGTTGGTTAATTTAAATGAAGATGAATTAAAAAAATTAACTACTGGAATAATATTAAAAAGACTTGGAAGCGAGAAAAATCCGGCAGATGTTTTTTGCAATATCTATTTATTAAAAAATGAAGATGAAGAGAGTGTTACAAAAGACGCAAGGGAATTCAGCACATTATTAAATTGCTGCGGAAGAATGAACAAACCAAGCATTGGAATCGGCGTTTGCCTGAATAATAAAAGATTGAAAGAAAAAGCAAGCGATTTACTTAGAGAATATAAAATTGAATTAATAAATTCGCTAAGCTGGTTTCATAATAATAAGGATAAAATGAATAAAGGAGACAATTTTGTTATAATAAATGCCCAGGAAAACATTAAAGACACATTGATTGGAACAATAACAAGCATAATTTCAAAATCAAATATTTACAAAGATAACACTATTTTGATATCAATGGCATATACTTTGGATAATAATGTTAAAATCAGCGCAAGATTGTGCAATGGAAACAATGAGATTGACTTAAGAGAAATATTAAAAAAGATTACAAAAGATGAGTGGGAAACTGGCGGGCATAAAAACGCATGCGGCTGTTTAATTCCAATTGAAAAAGAAAATGAATTCATTCAAAGATGCTTGAATGTTTTAAATGAGAAAATCGAAATTGTTCAATAGAAAGCTTTATTAATTGTTTTAAAAATTTGTAAAATATGGCTGAATCACAAGTAATCAAGAAGAAAAAAAAATGGATTAATATTTTTGCTAATCCTGAATTTAACAACATTGAAGTTGGAGAAACATTGGCTAATGAAGATACTAATTTAATTGGGAGAACTATTGAAACTAATTTAGCCAATATTACGCAAGATCCGAAATCTCAAAATATAAAAATTAGATTTAGAGTAAGAGAAATAAAAGACAACAAAGCTTACGCTAACGCAATGTCTTATGAAATGCTTTCTACATATGTAAAAAGGATTGTAAGACCAGCTAAAGAAAAAGTTGATGATTCTTTTGAATATAAAACAAAAGAGGGTATTAAGATTAAAATTAAAACAATATTTTTAACAAAGGCTAAAACAATAAAATCAATTTTAACAAATTTACGCCATCAATCCAGGGGATATTTAACAGATTATTGCAACAAATCAGATTATAAAACTTTAATAAATGATTTAGCAAGTCATAATTTGCAGAGAGATTTAAAGAACGTTTTGAAGAAAATTTACCCTTTAAATGTCTGTGAAGTAAGGATGATGCAAAGGATTTAGTAAGTTATTTAAATTAAGCTTTTTCTTTTATCTTCAAGCCGCTGTAGCTCAACGGTGGAGCAACTGTTTTGTAGATTAATTTCAAAAGAACAGTAGGTTGCCGGTTCAAATCCGGTCAGCGGCTTTTTTTAACAATAAACATAATATTTCCTTTGTATCTTTTTGATTCTAGAATTTTAAAGTTAGATTTTTTTAACAAATTTTTTAGCTCAAAGTAATTAAACAAGTAATAATATCTGTAATAAGTTTTATCTCTCTTTTTCCAAGGAATAAATAAATTTTTTTTCTTGAATAAAAATTTTAACTGCCATTTATCCCATACAATTATCAAAGCTAAACCTTCATTTTTTAATATTCTGTAAATTTCATTTAAAGCATTCACTCTTTTTTCTTTAGTTTCTAAATTATGCAATGAAGCAATCATCAAAACATAGTCAAAAGAGTTATTTCTAAAATTTAGTTTATCTAAATCAGATTTTATTAATTTAACTTTAAAGTTATGTTTATTAGATAATTTTTTGGCATATCTTAGCATTTCATTTGAAAAATCTACACCATAACATTTAAAATCTTTAAATGGAATTAAATTACGGCAATTGCCACAACCTAAATCAACTATTTTTCCTTTTTTATTACAATATTTCTTTTTAAAATAATTAAATATCGGCATTTCTTTATTTCTAAAATTATTCCACGATTCAGCCAGATTATCCCAAATATTTTCCTGATTTTCCATAATAAATTTAGTTTAGTTAAATTAATAAATATTGATAAATTTCCACAATTTACGGGCTCGTAGTTTAGTGGCTATAACGTCTCTTTGACGTGGAGAAGGTCGCCAGTTCGAATCTGGCCGGGCCCATAACAACTTATTTAAATTTTTTCATATTAGCATTTATATGAATTTAAAAAAAATTTCTTTCTTGACTCTATTCTTTATGAATTTGAATTGCACCAAAGATAATAAAAATGTTGAGGAAATATTTAATATAGATTCTTTATTAGAAAAGAATTCAAATAACTTTGAATTTAAAAATGCTATTAATGAAATGGATACATTGAGATTAAAAATTTTTAAAGCATTTTTTTCTTATATAGCAGATTCTGTTTTTAAATCAGATATTTATTTAATAGATGAAGAAACGAATGAAAAAATAGATGATTTTACTTACTCTATTAAAAGCAATAGGCCTAGATTGCAAAACAAAATGTTTTTAGAGGGAATAAATAAAGGATTTAAGATAATAGAACTTAAAAATTTCTTCAATACAGGTTATTCTGGAAATGATTCGACATTGGACACTAATTCTATAAAGAAACTTTTAGAACCTATAGAATATCGTGCGCATGTTTCTGGCTCTTATTTTGATTTAGAAGTCCTAAAGGACGCAGAATATAATATATCTATTAAATCTGAAAATTACTATCCTTTTAATTTTAAAATTGATCCAAGAAAAGAAAATTTTAAAAAATGGACAACAAAAGAAAAATATAATCAACCAATTGAATATATTAAAGGAAATAGATTGGATTATATTGTTAAATTGTCAAAAAAAGATCCTTCTAAGAATGTTATTTTAAAAAAATATTAATTCTGAAATTACAACATAACATTTATATATTAATTAAGTAGATTAAACATTTAAAAGCATTTTTAATAATTAAAAAAGTTTAAAAAAAGCTTAAAATATAAAATAAAGGCTTAAAAAGGCTTAATTTAATGATACCAACAGCAGAAGAGTTAATAAAATTCATAAAAAGCAAAGATATAGTAAACTTTAGCATAATTGCTAAACATTTTAATATAAAGAATAATACTGTTTCTGATATAATTTTAGATTTAGAACGCAAAAAATTAGTTGAAGTTTCAAGTTTCGGCGGAAGCAAAATCGTTAAAATTAAGGAAGATAAAATGAAAAAAAAAGGGCAAGTAACGATTTATTTTATAATTGGATTGGTAATTGTTATGGTTTTAGGAATTTTATTCTATTATAAAGGAGAAGTAATCAAGAATATATTTCAAGAAGGAGCAGAAACAACAAAAGTTCCAAAAGAATTTGAACCATTAAAAAATTATTTAGATACTTGCATTCAAGATATTACTTTAAATGGTGCAGAATTGCTTGGATCACAAGGAGGGTATATTAATATTCCGAATGATGGTTTACCATTAAATCCAGCAATCCCCTTTACAAATAAATTGGATATTTTTGGGGATTTACAACTGCAAGTTCCTTACTGGTTTTATGAAGCGAATAATGGAGTTCAGAAATATCAAATTCCAACAATAAATAATATGCAGGATGACTTAAAAGATTATATTAATTTTAATTTAAATACCTGCTTGAATAACTTTACGTCATTTCCAGGATTTGAAATAACTGAATTTAATGAGTTAAACACAAATACTGAAATAAGAGATAATAAAATTTTTGTAAAAATTTTAAGCGACATTAAGGTTAAATATAAAAATAATGAAGTTAATTTTGATGCATTTTCAGTTTCTGTAAATTCTCCTTTAGGAAAATTATATAATATTGCAAAAGAAATTTTAGAAAAACAAGACAAGGAAAACTTTTTTGAGGAAAAAACAATTGATATGCTTGTTTTATACGATGAAATCCCATATCATGGAGAAAGTTTTACATGCTCTCCAAGAATGTGGTTTGTTGAAAACGTAAAAAAAGATATTAAACCAATAATAAAAGCAAATATAGAAGCTGTTAATCCGAATAACAAGGGATATTATAATTTTAAATTAGATGCAAAAAACTCATTAATTAATTTTATTTACAGTGAAGACTGGCCATTTTATTTAAGCGTTAATGGAGGAGAACAAGTTTTAAAGGAAGAATCTTCAATTGGGGAAAATAGCCCTGCTGCTGCATTTTTAAGCACGTTTTTCTGCCTGAATAACTACCATTTTGTTTATGATATTAAATACCCTATTTTAGTAAGCTTAAATGAAGGAAATTATTTCTTTCAATACGCACTCCAAGTTATAATTGATAACAATCAGCCAAAATTAAATACAAAAGGAGCCTATTATATTGGAGATACTAACTCAAGAATTTGCAGAAATAAAAATTCAAATTCATTTGTTCAAGTTACTGATGAAAAAACAGGAGAAAATATTCAAGACGCAAAAATAGAACTTAGCTGCGTTGGAACTATTTGTGATATTGGAAAAACAGGAGAAGAAGGATTAAATGCGCAAGTTCCTGCATGCACCAACGCGCAAATCATTGCAAGCAAAGAGGGGTATCATAAAAATTCAGTTACATTAGATACCTTAGATCAAAGCTTGGTTAACATTGAATTAAAGCAGTACTCCAAGAAAAACCTTGAAGTTAAAATTATAGAAGGAAATTCAATAAGAATACCAAAAAAAGATGAATTTGTTTCATTTATTTTGACAAATAAAGAAAATGATTATACTATTTTTGCCAATAATCAAATTGAGGGAATTAATTTGCTTCCTGGAAAATATCATATTCAAAGCTTTATTGTAAAAGATTATCCTAATGGATTAAAATTAAATAAAGAAAATTTGGAATATTGTTCTGATTTCCCAAAAGCAGGAGTTTTAGGATTAATTGGAATTAAAGAGAAAAAATGCTTTAATACACAATTAGAAGAAACTAAATTAGAAAAAGTAATTGTTGGCGGGGCTGATTTTGATTTTGAGATTACAAATAAAGATTTAAACAAGGGAGATAATTTAGTATTGTACAGCTTTTATAACAAAGTTCCAAATAATATAAAAGAAATGACAGACATGTATAATATAATATTGAGAAACAGCGATTCAACCAACTTTAGAAAGCCGATAATAAAATGAAACTTAAACTGATTGCAATGTTTTTTGTATTTTTAATAGTTACTAGTACATTTGTAAATGCATTAGATATCAGCAATGAATTTAATAATCCTAATGTTGCCAATAGAATTGAAGAAGCTTTTAAAAATTCAGCTGAAACAGAAGCAGAAGATATTTTGATTAATGTTGGAAAATACGAGCCGACAGTTGTTCCAAGCTATGCATTTGAAAGCAAAAATTATGATTACGGCGGTTATTTAGTAAAAGCGCAATTATATGGAATACAGACAAATCCCTTGATTGAGATTCCAAGAATAAGAAGCGTGCAAATATTTAATCAAAAACCTGATTTTCCAGGAATAGCTGTTTATCCCAAAGCACCTCCTTCCGGCATTTATACCTTAGATAATATGGGTTATGTTTATATTAGACTGCCTCAAATAAAAGATGAAAAAAAAATTCCAAAGCAGATTAATGTTAATTTAACAGCAAAGATATTATATGATGTTGGCAGAGGATTTGGCGTAAATGAGGAAGACAAAATACTTCCTGTTTTAACTGAAAGCGAATTTTTGGAAAGAAAAGAAAAAAACAGCTTTTGGAGCGGGCGTGGCTACATTAATGTTGAGGAAATTAAAGATGATTCAGCAATTATTAATATTTATGACGGGAATTTGAAAAAAATAAGAACGCTTACGATTCAAGAAGGAAAATATTCTCCTGAATTGTACATTGGCTACAGCGATTTCTTCCCTAATATCGGCGAGGATTTTATCAAAAAAAATTTCAGAGACAGGGTTAAATTTAGATTAAATAGCCTAAATATTCCAAAAGACAGGGCAAAATTAGAATTAACTATAAATGGGAAATTTGTCACAAAAGAATTATATGAGGGAGACAGGTTAGATGAAATTTCTGATTGGAGAATAAAAAAAATATATAATAATGGCACGCATGATATTGTTGAATTAGAAAATAAAAGAGAAGGTAAAAAAGAGAAATTAGCAAGCAGGATGATTTCTAAAGAAGAAATTAAACCTAAAGAAGAAAAACCCAAAGAGGAAAAGATTTCATGCGAAATAGAATACGAAGAAGATAATTCTTTCTCCCCAATCCATAATTTTTACTATAGATATAATGAAAATAAATGGCAGTTAAGCACAAGAGTTTTTGAAGGCGATGAAAATAAATACTTAGATAAATGGATGGATGTTAATTCAAATAATTGCGGAAATGAAAATACTTTTGATATAAATATTTGGAAATTCTTCAGGCATTCTGCTGAGGATCTTACTAAACATTTTGACAAAGTTTATTTCAAAATATGCAAAGAATTATCTGGGAAAAATTTTGATGATGGCATTGGATTTTTAGCCTATGTTGCTAATAAAGAGGACAACGATGATGATTATTTAATTGTTCACGCTAAAAAAAGAAATGTAATTGAACATGGAAAAGCAAATTTTGAAGATATAAAAAATTTATGTTTAGGAAAAATAGAAGAACCTAAAAAAGAACCAATAAAACCAGATGAAAGTCAAAAATACATAAAATTAGCAAATTTAATTTCTCGCGGAGAGGGTGGTTGGAATTCGGTCAATAATGGGATTGCTGGAGATACCCCTGGTGGTGCTAAAAGCATATTCGGAAAAGACTTAACAGAGATTACAATTGAAGAAATTATGCAGGCGCAAAATAATAAGCCTAAACATAAAGTTTTCGCAGTTGGGAGATATCAATTTATACCTGAAACATTAAAGAGGGCTGTTGATTATACTAAAATTGATAAAAAAGAAAAATTCACCCAAGAGATTCAGAATAAATTGTTTAATTACTTAATTGATATTAAACAATTTGAAGTTGGAAAATATATAAATAAAAAATCAGATAATAAAAGAGAAGCGATTCAATCATTAGCCAGAGAATTTGCCTCTGTTGGGCTTGAATATCCTGAGAATGGGCATCAAAGAGGAGAAAGCAGATATGGCGGCTCTGGCGGAAACAAAGCCTCGATTTCTCCTGAAGAAATTGGAAATGTTTTAGATGAGATTAGAAATGAAATTAGGGGAAAATTCCCTGAAATAACTTATGTTCCCCCTAAAGAAGAAATCAAAGAAATAGAAACTGCTGAAAACATTTATGGAACAACAATTGAAAGTTATGAAAAAGCAATTGAATATTACAAAAAAGTTGTTGATAATTACAAAGAAATAAAAGATGACAAAAATAAAAGATATTACGCTCAGGAAGCTCAAGAGAGAATAGCTGAGATTTATCATACTAAACTGCATAATAATAAAGAAGCAATTGACGCTTATCGATATTTAATAGATAATTTTGAATTAGATTTAAATAAAAAATTAGTTTATCAAAACATAATTAACAGCTTGGCTTCAAGGCTTGATCGTCAAACAACCCCGAAGACATTGTATGAATATGGAAATGCAATTGATGCTACTTTAATTGAAATTATAAAAACAAATGATCCTGCTGAAATAATATTATCTATGGATAATCAGCAGAATACCTTTCATTTAGGAGATATAATAAAAAATGAAAAAATCAATACAAAATGGAGAATTGAAAAAATATTTGGTACAGAAGAAATAGAAGTTGTTAATACAGAAAATCAAAATACCATTTCTGGCAGAGAGACTAAAAGAATCTCAACATCAATGGGAGAAATTGTTTTAGGAAGTTCTTTAGGAAGCTCTAAAGTAAAATTGATTAATATTAATTCAAAGAGAGAAGCTAGATTAACTGTTCTTCCTGGAGTTGAATTCTTGACAAGCACTTCTCAATTTAAACTGCATATTCCTGTTGAAAGAAGATTAATACAATTTTCAGACAAGCAGATTGATAACCAAGTTGAAGCTACTAAAAAAATAATTGACAGCTTGAATAAGGCAATAGACAAGATTGAAGAAACTTATGATTACTTTAGTTACTTTTGCTGGGGTGTTTTTGGCTGGGTTACTATTAAAGGTTTATCTTCTGGAGGTAGAAATGCTGCAAGAAAAATTGTAATGGATTCCTATAAAAAAGCTTGCAGCAATGACGCTAATTACATTAATAATTGTAAATCTGAAAGCAGGGCTTATTGCGTAAGCAAATGCATTTTGGACAAATCCAAGGAAATTAATGAAGATTTAGATAGGGTACAAGATGTTATTAAAAAAGTAAAAGAGGATAAAGATTTAACAACTGATGAGCAAAGAAAAAATTATATAGCAGTAAGATTGAGAGATAAAGAATTTAACAATAAAGATTTAAGAGAAAAAGTTTATGAAGATTCTAAAATTGCGGCTAAAAATATTATATATAATAAGGAAGTTGATGATAAGGTTGAAGAATTTGGAAATGAAATGTTTGATGAAAATAATAATTTAAAAATTAATATTGATGAAGAGAAATTAAAAGAATTAGGATATTCTGATGCAGAAATTAATGCATTTAATAAATTAGGTGAAAATGCAAGAAGAAATAAAGCTCAAGAAATATTAGAAACTAAAAGAAACACTTTATTATTTGAAGGTGCGGGAACTTTTACTGAGGATAAAAATAATGGTAAGTATTATGAGGAAATACTTAAAATAAATTCTAAAAATGGAGATTTAATTAAAGAATTGATAGAAGCAAACAAAAAGAGACTAGGAAATGAAAATAAATCTATAAAATTAAATATTGTTTCTGAAAAAACTGCACCACAAGAACAATATAAACCTTTGCTTGCTTTAGATGATCAAGGAAAATGTGCTGGAAATATTAAATATATTTCTGTAGACTCATTTGATTATCTTGAAATTGAAAGAGGAAGCGATTGTGTTGCTTTAGGATTTAATGTTATAAGAAGAGAAAAAGAAAATGATAATTTGGGATATTCTGGCAAAGATAAAGATTATGTTACCCGGGGCATAGAAAAGAATGATAGAAAATACATTAATCAAGATGATTGCAATGCAGGTAAATTGATATATAATAAATGGTGCAATACATTCTTAAATGTTAAATTACGTTATGATAACGAAGTAAGAACTAGCGGTGGACAAATAACAGATAAAATAAAAATAGGTGGAACTTATGCAATTCAAAACGCAATCACAAAAGATTTAGGAGTTCAATGCTATGATTTGATGGATCCTGATGACTGCAAATTATTATTCTTTGCATGCGACCCTGTAATGTGCCCAATATCAAGATTCAATGCAGGAGGAAAATGGCCTGTTAATAATGTTGTTGCATCTGGCTTTTTTGGAAGCATATTTTTAGGAAATGACTTATGGAGCACTCCTGAAATTGGAATCTGTATCCCTGGAATATTAGCTTCATTAAAAAATTACAGATCAATTGCACAAGGGTACCAGCAATGTTTATTAGTTAAAAAAGAAAAAGGAGAAAACGTAGGAATCTGCGATATAATAAGAAGCGTTGGAATTTGCAGGATAATTTGGAGAGAGGGAACAGCATTATTAAGCTTAGATGGGGGATTGCTTGGAGTTTTATCAAGACAAATATTTGACGCTGATTCTGGCGGAGGAGAATACGCATTTTTCGCGCAAAATTTAAGACAGACTCAGGACTTTTTAAGTTTCTTTACAAATAATTATGCAACAACTTACTTTAATGCTTATCGCGGAGGATCAACAGAAGAAATCGGAGACAAATTATGCGAGGCAGCTATATATGGAAAATTAACAGGACCAGGAAGTTTCTTGGATCAATTGACAAAACCAGAAGGACCTCCCCAATTTACAGCCACTTTAGATGAATTCCCACATTCAGAATCAGAAGGACAAACTTTAGCTGATTACAGCGTTTATTATCATATTTATGCAGGAGAGAGTTTTGAAAGAATAAGGTACAGCGTTTATTTGAAAAGTAGCACTTTAAATTTAAATCCATATTACATGACCCAGCCCGGACCTTTGCAGCAAACAGCTTACCTAAATAGGGGAGACTTTGCTGATTTAACAGTTAGAAGAACAGGACCAACAGGATATGATCAAGTTTGCGTTCAAATTAATGGAATTGAGAAATGTGGTTTTGGGAAATCTTCAAGCGAGTTTTTAGTTGATTATGTGCAAGAGCAAGGCACTAAAAAAGCATTAGAACAGAGAAATATAACTTCTGAAGATGAATGCACAGGAGAAAGAACAGTTGTTGGAAGACTTTCTCAAGGAGATGTCGGTTCTGCTTTTGGCTCTTTAATTGGAATGTCTGAAATTGGAGAAACAGGGGTTCAAAGAAGATGCGGGATTGTTCCTCCTGATAAATCGACTCCTAAAGAAAGTGCTTGGATTGAAGTTGGAACTTGTGGAAAAGATTCAGAAGGGAGAGACAAGGGAAAATGCTGGTTAAACACAAATAATGTTAATTTACTAAGAAATAAGGATAATATTGATGAATTAAATGAATTATTGTTATATGATAAGGAAATTGAAGATGAATTAAATGAGTTAGACAAAACCAAGGCTAAATTATTTGAATTATTTGATATAAAACTTGGAAATAAAGCAAGGGTTTTGCCTGGACCAAATAGACTTAACAATATAAATTATCGGCTAACAGAAATTATAAAAAATTATCAAAAGAATATTCCAATTCCTGAACCAATAAAGGAAGAAAATAATTTAGGAAATAATTTAGGAACTAGCAATGTTGTTAAAAATATTATAACTGGAAATCAAATAGATAATACTAAGGTAAATATTAATCTAGATAAATTAAAAGATGATTATTTACCTATAGAAGTTAGATTTGTTTTACTAGATAGATTTTTAAAAATAGATGATTTACAAGTAGACAAGGTTTATAAATGGAAAGAAAATAAATGGGGAGAAAATTTAATATCAGATGCAGAATCAGATGCAAACACAATAGAAAATCTTGATAAAAAGACATTCGATGAAGGTTTGGAATATATAATTTCCTTAATAAGCTCTTTCAAAAAATCATTTGGGGATAAATTTAAACAAATAGAGGCTACATGCGATGGCAATAATTATGAAGGAGGAATAATCTACTCGGAATTTTTTGATGATAATCGTAAAATTGAAAAATTTTTAGAAGACTTAAAAAATAATTGCAAGGTAAAATCACCAGAATTACCAGAACAATTTAAGAAAGGTATAGAAGAAAGTCAAAATAGGGAGAAAGAAAAACAAAAAAATAAAAGGAAATTAAAAGAAAATATAGAAGAATTGATTTCTCTTTCAGAGGATTTAGTAAGAGGTTATATGAATGTTAACGAGAAATCAATAAACCAATTATATAACGCAAGAATTTACTTCACAATCGGGGAAATTTATGATAAGCTAGCAGAAACATTAAAAATATTAAATGATTTAAATGAAATGCCTGAAGAAAAAGTAAAATACGAAGAAGATTCAAGCACTGAAAAAGAATATGCTGTTTTGCTGTCAAATTTAGATATTACAGGAATCTCTGTTTATTATTGGGATAAATCAAAATGGTATCAGGGAAATCATGATGTAAGATATAATAAAGAAAATGCTAATATCTTTGAATCTTATCAGGAAGGATTAGATAATATAGAAAAAGAATATTCTCAAAATAAAGAAGATAATGTTAATATGGATGTAAAAGTTATATGTCAAAATAAAGACGAATATAATATTGATTTAGAAAAGGAAGATTTAGTGCTTTCAATTGAAATTAATAATCTTTCTGATGAATGTAAAGGAAAAATAAAAGAAAAAGTCAAAAAAGAAGAAAAACAAGAATCAATGTTTTCTCACAATGAAAAAATTGTTTTAGGCGATAAAAAAATAGATGATTACTTGAAAGAGAAAGGAATTATAATTGATTTCAAAGCAACTAAAGAAAATGAGAATAAAATAGGCAGAATATTGAATGAAATTCCTTTATACGAAAAAGTTAAAGATTCAAGGATAAATCTTGTTTTAGCCAATTCCGGGAAAGATGAATTTACTAATGAATTAAGTTACAGTTCTTTTAATAATCTAAATGAAATTGAATACAAAGATTATGTTCTTGGAAATACATTAATAGATAAAAATCATAATTCATTTGAAATTATAATCCCAGCAAAAACTTTGGAATCTAGCTTAGATAATTCAAAAGATAAGGTTTATATTGATACAGAATTAAGAGAAATATTAGAAGCTCAATTAACAAATATTTATTATATTTCAAAATACTGGAAATCTCCTGATAAAATGGATTCTTCATCTGAAATTGCTTCAAGAGCAAGAGTAATTTCAAGTTTGTTTACTGCAGATATTACTCCTGGTTATGATATAAAAAACAGTTCATTCTACAAAATAAATGTTGATAAATTTATTGAAAAATTAAGAGTTTTTGGATATAAAGGAGAAGATTTAGGCGACTTTCAAATTGATTTATTAAATCTAAATAGTTTTGAATTAGAAAATAAAATAAAAAAAGTTTTAACCACAACAAGTTTAGGATTTAATCAGGAATTTTACAATAATTTATTTGAATATGAGATTAAAAGACCGCCAACAGAAAAATTAATCTTGACAATAAAAGAAAATAATAAAAATTATAACGGGAAATTAATATTAGAAACAAAAGAGATTAATGTTAATTTTGAAGACTTAAATGGGGAAAAACAAATTCCGAAAGATTTAGGAAGAATTATAATTTCTAAATCAAACATAATAGTTTTTGAAGGAGACAAGTTATTAAATAATTATCAGCAATTACCAGGATCAACTAGCACTAATGTTCTTCTAGATAAACCTTCAAATGAAAAACCAATTAATGTTAATATAGATTTAATTCCAAAATTAAAAGAAGCATTAAAAAATAAAAAAATTACAAGCGGTAAAATAAAATTAAGCATTCAAAAAGAAATTGAAATTAATAATGGAATATTATCTATTGAATTGTCTAAAACTTTAGAGACAGGGAACTTAATTGCAAGAGACTTTAATGATAATAAAATATTAGAGGCACCTTTAACACCCCCAATCAACAGCATAGAAATAAAAAAATCAGAAAAAAAAATAAATAATTTAAATGTACAAGCAACGCCAGAAGGATTGAGATTTTCTTTGGTGATAAAATCAGATTACAATAGGAACACTGAAATTTACAGATGGGATCAAAAAATATGGAAAAAAATTGATTATGAAACTCAAAAAGAGCAAATTTTTGAAGGTTATAATAGTGAAAGAGGAATAAATGAATTATCTAATAAATATTCAAAAGATGATAATGCTAAAGATTTGATTAGTATTTCTTTAATATGCACAAAAAACGGAGAGAAATTTGATTTAGATGTTAATAAATTAAGAACAAATGAAATTAAATTAAAAGAACAGGTTTCTGATAAAATAAATAATTGCATTACACAGAATGAAAAAGAAGCACAAAAAGACAAGAAATTTGAAGTTATATTTAATTTAAAATCAAATAAAATTAATTATCAAATTAATTATGATTGGAATGGTGAAAAATGGAAAATAAAAGAATATGATGAAAATAAAGAAATAGATGATTATCAAGACGGGTTATTTAAAATTTCAGAATTCTTTGATGATCATAAAATTAATATTAATCAATTCAGGGTATACTGCAGCAATTTAAACGCAAAATCTAGCATTACTGGATCAAATGAGATTAAAGATTATACTGGAAAAAAAGTCATAGAAAAAATAGAATCTCATTATGAAAATTGCAAAGATGATGAGATAAATGAAAAACTTTCTAAATATAAAAAATTTGATGTTAAATTTTATAGAAGCGGATTATTTAATATTGGTTTTTTAGCTAAAGACACTAAATTTACATGGGATAGCAAGAAATGGACAATGTTAGGAAAATATTCAGAAGAAATAATTAATGATTACAGCAAGGGATTGGACTTCATTTATAAAGAATTTGATGACGATAAAAAAGTCGATGAAATAAAAGTTTTTTGCACTGATACTGAAAATGAAATAAAAATAGATGCTAAAAACGCTAATGGAAAAAATGTAATTCAAATTAAAATAGACAAAGCATCTGATGAATGCACTAAAATAGGCAGCGGACAAATTATGGAAGAACAAAGAAAATCAATTGAAAATAAAGTATTTGGAGAAACAGAATTAGTTATTGTTAGAGAAGTTAAAACAGAAATGCCCGTAATGGATGCCGAAATTATAATAGCGAGCGCTATAATTTCAATACCTTCTGTTGGGGATATTTATGTTCCTATAGATCCAAGCACTTATGCAGTAAAAGAAACTGCTGAATTAAAAAAACCAGGAACAATTCCAACTAATTATGAAAAATCCTTTAATTTAAACGTCATTACTGGATTTAATGATGAAGAAGAAGCATTAAGCTATGAAGAAACAAATTATCGTTCAACATTAGAAACAAGATTAGAAGATTTTACAGGCAATATTGTTGGTTTAACCTTAAATGAAGATAATATTTTTGAAAAAGAAATTAAATTAAGCAAATCAGGAAATGATTACAAGGAATATAAAGTAAAAAATGAGATTAAATCTGAAAATAAAATACAAATTGATAAAAATAAACTTTTAAAAGAACTTGGAGCTATAAAAAATAATGATAAATTAAATAAAGCCTTAGAAAATGATTTAAGCGGTTATTTTATTAAGATTCAAGCGATTGCTACAACAAATGAGAATGGAATTGCAATAACTAATTCTAATGATTATTATATTGTTATTTTAGATAAAAATGATGAAATTATAGCTGAAATTCCTTTAAAACAAATTTTAAACAACAAAAAATTAACATGCGATATCTTTAATAATAATAAAGAAGAAGGTTATAAATATAATTGCAATGCAATAAATAACTGCAGAATTAAAGAAGAAGACAATGTCTTTAACAAAGGAAAATTAGACTGCAATGATAAAGAGTTCTGCTGCAGGCCAACTTGCGAATCTTTAGGAAATAATTATCGATGCACTGATACTGGTAAATATGATTGCAAGGAAGGAACAATAAAAAAAGGTTATTGCGCTGGTTTGAATAATATAATTTGCTGCATAAGAAGCAATGAAGTTAAAAAACAACAATCATTAAGCAATGAAGTTAAAAAACAACAATCATTAAGCAATGATATAAAATTAGATATTGATAATAAATTAAGCTATTTGCATGAATTTATAAAAAATAATCCAAATGAGGACCCAAAGAAATTTTTGCAGATTTTATATGATATTTCTAAGGATTTAAATATGAATCCTAATTGGATAATGGTTGTTGCGCATAAAGAAACCAATGGAAAAATAAATTCAAAAGTAGTTAATAAACAGGGAAAAGACCCAAAAACTGAAAAATATTTCCCGGGCTACGGTTATAAATATGATCAAGAAAAGAGAAGATGTGCTAGTTATTTAGTTAAATCAAGCGATGAACAGGATTCGACTGATTCAAAAATAAGATCAGAATACCGCGCTACTGGATTAATACAATTTATTCCATCAACAGCATGCGGTTTAGGAACAACAACAAAAAAACTTTACGATATGTCAACAACAGAACAAATGAATTATGTTAAAAAATATTTTGAATCTCAAATTAAAGCAGGATATGAAATTGATTCTTACTTTGATGCATATGCTATTACATTTTATCCAATGATATTAAAGAAAGGCAAAAAAGAAAACGGAGAATATGATGAAAATTGGATAATTGGATCTGAAAAAAGTTTAGACAATGCAAAAACTTTGAGAAATCAAAATAAAGGAATGGATACCCCTATAGATTCTACAAAAAATTATGGCGGCAATAATGATGGTTATATAAGTATTGGAGAATTTAGAAATTATGTAAACTCCGGAATACCAACTTATTATGCCGAGTTAATTAAAAGCGATTCTAAAGATGGACAAAAACTTTTAGCATCAGCTTTGGATAATATAGAAAGAACAGGAAGTTTAGCTTAACAATAATTTATACTATTAAAATGGAAAGGAACATCAAAGACATCCTATGGTAAAGAAATAATTTCCGGAGAATTTGCAAAACAATTATCAAAGTTGCCAAAAAAATAAATTTATAAATTAATAAATTTATTAAAATTTAATGAAAAAATTCATAAAAATATTTTTCCTAGACTTATTATATTTTTCTTTATTTTTAATTATAATATTTTTATCAAGAGCAAAAATTCAGAAATTATTTGCAAACATACAATCTTACACCCCTCAATTAAATTTAATTAATAGCACAATAGAAAATCAGAATTTAATTTCCCAGATTAATTCTCAAGTAACTTACAGCTATTTATTTATTTTTATTTTAATTCCATTATTAATATTTGCAGTTTATATTTTATTGCAAGGATGCAGTTTTTATATACTAAAGAAGGAAAAAAATCATTTTGTGAAATTTACTTTAGTAAGCCTGCCAACTTTTATATTTTTCACATTATTAATGTTCAATTATAATTTTTATTTATTAATCATAACTTTATTATCTAGCTATTACGCTTTTTATTCTTACTATAAAAATAATTTAAAACTAATTTTGAGAAAATCTTACAAATATTTCCCATTATGCTTAGCTTATTTAATATTATCTTTATTAAGCATAATATTTTTGTTTTTGAGCTTCTTAAGCATTTCAACGAAAACAAATTATATTTTAATTTTTATTTCTTTAGCTATTATTTTTTTATTTTCTTATTATAAAATATTTTTAATAAAATTATTCAATTAAAACAGCATTTATAACTGCCTCTTGCCCCGGTCTGGAAGTTATCCTTGCATTTCCTAATTCTGTTTTTATTACAGCGCCTTTTGTCATAATATTTCTTCTTATAAAATGCCTATTTGCCTTGTTTTCAACAATTGTTATTATTTTTACTTTAGAATATTTTTTTGTTTTTGGGTTATAGACATTTGCTGTATTATCATCTAATAAAACTTTTTTTTCTTTTCCAAATTTGACATGAATTGTTTTTAATTTTTTCTCTCCTAATTTTGTCAATCTAGGCAAGTTTCCCAATTCATGAAGTCTTTTCTTTTTATAACTTCTATATCTTGAACCAGATACTTTTCTTTTTGATCTTGATTGCGTTATTGCCATATTTTTATTTTAAATTAACGCTTTATAAATATTATTATAAAAGACAAGGTTTATAAATATATTATCTAACCAAGCTTTATGAATCCAGACAGGCCATTAGACGCTTTGAATGACGCAAGAAATAAAAGAGTATTGCTGGAATTAAAGAATGGAAAGCAATTGATCGGAACACTAAAATCGTTTGATATTCATATTAATATTGTTTTATATGATACTGAAGAATATGTTAATGGCGAGTTAAAAAGAAAGCTTGGAACAGCTTTTGTAAGGGGAGATACGATAATTCTTTTAACCCCGCAATAAAAAAATGACCAAAGGAACAGCTTCTCACGGAAAGAAATCTGGCAAGGCATACTTAACAATAAGGTGCAGAAGATGCGGAAGGCATTCTTATAGAGTTAAGAAGAAGAAATGTTCCAGCTGCGGTTTTGGCAAATCCAAAAGATTAAGAAGCTATGCTTGGCAGAAAAAATAACCTTAAATAGTATTATTAATTCTTAAAGATTTTTTAAATGGGGTGTGCAACGAAAAGCATTTATGCTAATTTATCTTAATTGTTATATAGATCTAACAAAATTAATTAGAGAAAATTTTATAGATATGATTTATTTAGCGATTTCTATTTATATACAAAACGAATTAGTTTATGTGCAAAAATTAATTTAAATGCAAAGCCCAGTTATACAAAAAGTATAAAAAGGAATATTTTGGTCTTACTTTTAATAAAAAGGCCATAGATAAGACATTGTGGGAGTGCCGGAGTGGCCAAACGGGTCAGATTCTGAATTCTTTTTTTGAAAGAACAGAAGTCCAAGCTTAGGCCAATTTGTAAGAAACCTGATGGCTTAGTGCCTTCACAGGTTCGAATCCTGTCTCCCACATAACCCTTCTAAGTTAGTACCTAATGACTAAAAAACTGTTTTTAGATAACAGTTTTTGCATTTATAATTTGTAGAATGATGAGAAAAATCAATGTAAAATCAAAACATTTATCGACGATTAAAATTAAGTCTACCAAAAGCTTTATATACTACTTATTTTAGTAATATTTAAATCTTATTATTTATTACTTAACTATTTTGAGGGGGTAAAATGCAACCTTATATAAAAAAATGCCCTGAATGCGGGGGAATTCATTTAGTTCTACATAAAGAGAAGGGTGAAGTTGTTTGTAAAGACTGCGGTTTAGTTATTGAGGAAAAGATGATTGATTTTGGACAGGAATGGAGAGAATTTGATCCTGAACAAGCTGACAAAAGAAGAAGAACCGGAGCTCCTAGCACATGGACAAAATTCGACAGAGGTTTAGGGACTGATGTAGGACAAAAAGGAGATATTTATCAATTAAAAAGCAAGGAGAGAAACAAATTTTTTAGATTAAGAAAATGGCAGCATAGAATTTCAACTGCAATTGAAAGGAATTTAAAATTAGCATTGGCTGAATTAAAAAGAGTTTCAAGTTTTTTAAAATTACCAGCTTCTGTTGAAGAAGAAGCAGCAAGGGTTTACACATTAGCAGTTCAACGTGGTTTAGTTCGTGGAAGATCTATGGAGAGTGTTGTTGCGGGTGCTTTATATGCAGCTTGCAGAAGGCATGAAGTTCCAAGAACATTGGATGAATTAAGCGAAGCTTCTGGTATTGATAAAAAAGAAATTGGGAGAACTTACAGATTTATTACAAGAGAATTAGGAATTCGAATATTGCCAAGTAATCCGGTTGATTATATTCCAAGATTTGCGTCTGCATTGAAGTTAAATCCAGAAACTCAAAGCAAAGCTGTAGAAATATTAGAGAAAGCGCAAAAAGAAGAATTAACTTCTGGACGAGGCCCTACTGGAATTGCAGCTGCTTCATTGTACGTTGCTGCTTTGATCAATAATGAGAAAAGAACTCAAAGAGAAGTTGCAGATGTTGCAGGAGTCACAGAAGTTACAATAAGAAATAGATATAAGGAATTATTGAGAGAATTGAATTTAAAAGATGAAATCAAGAAGAAATTTTTAGAAGAGGAAGAATAAAAATGAAATGTCTCAAATGTAAATCAGAAATGATAAAAGGAATGCTAGTACAGCAAAGATGGACAGAAGGACTTTTTAAAAAATATAAAAAATTTGATACTTATGCTTGCAAAAAATGCGGTTATTTGGAATCTTATCTACAAAAGTAAATTTTAATAGGACAAATTAAAATATCATACATCAATGTTAACAGTCTTATTTGTTAAATATATTAATATTTTAAATCTCCAAGCTCATTAAATCATTTGCAATTTTAACATTATTAAATTCTTTTTTGCATTCTTTTAAAATTTCATTTAAGTCTTTATATCTCTGAGAGAAATGCGTTAATATCAATTCTTTTACTTTTGATTGTTTAGCTAATTTTCCTGAATCTTTTGCGCTTAAATGTTCTTTATCAATTAATTTATCTTTCTCAAGCCATGTTGACTCACAAATTAATAAGTCAGAGTTCTTTGCTATTGAAATTAATTTTTTATCGTAATAAGTATCCAACATAAAACAAATTTTTTTCCCTTTTTTAATAATTGTTGCATCTTTTACCTTAATTTTTTTATTATTATAAACAATATCTTTTCCTCTTTGCAATTCCCCCAATAAAGGATGCTTTGTTAATCCAAATCTTTTAGTATAATCCATATTAATTTTTAATTTATTTTTTTCAATTAAATTATAACTTAAACATGTTATAGAATGCTTTACATTATTTGATTCTAAATAAAAATCTTCATTCTCAAAAAATTTTCCTTCATTTATTTCTTTTAATTCATATTTTATTCTTGATTTAAATGCCAATCCATTCATCATATTTTTAAAAAATATTTTGCTTCCTTTAGGACCGTAAATTTCTAATTTTTTATTGTAATTATTTGCACCAAGGCTTTGCATTAAACCAGGAATTCCCAAAACATGATCTCCGTGCCAGTGTGTTATTAATAATTTTGTAACTTTTGTCGGAGAGATTTGAGCATATCTTAATTGCCTTTGTGTTCCCTCTGCACAATCTATTAAAATCCCTTCGCTGTTATAACTAATAAAAATAGCGTTTGGATTTCTTTCTTTAGTTGGAAGCATTGCACTTGTTCCAAGAAATGTGATTTTCATGATTTTAATAAAGAAAAGTATTTTAAATACCTTGCTATAATCACTTTTATGTCAAAAAAGAAACAGCCAGAAGAATCAAAAGAAGAAATTAAAGACATTAAGAAATTCATAATTCGTTTAGTTGGACAAAGGTTAATTGCAGAAGATAAAGAGGAAGCTCATAATTTGTATGATCAATCTAGATATGGGGAAATTTTAGATAATAAAATACAATACTCTTTTGTTGAGGGATTATATTTAATAGAAAAAGGAAGAGTTGAAATCTTAGAAAATAAGAAAAATTTGAAATTTGATGATTTTATTAAAAAAGCTTCAAAAAAAGAACCTAATTTTTGGACAAGATATGTTGCTTACAGAGATATGAGGAATAGGGGTTATATTGTTAAGACAGCTTTAAAATTTGGGGCTGATTTTAGGATTTATGACAGGGGAATAAAACCAGGAGAAGATCATGCTAAATGGATAATGTATCCTGTTAAAGAAACAGACGGATTTAGTTGGTATGAATTTTCTGCTAAAAATAGAGTAGCTCACAGCACTAGGAAAAGATTGTTAATAGCTATTGTTGATGAAGAAAATGATTGTACATTCTACATGATAGAATGGACAAGACCTTAATAGTTAATTTTAATAATTTCATTAGGTATTCCAGATATTTATTATTATAATCAAACATTTATTTTATAAAAGATATTTTATTATACATATATATAAATTAATAAACATAATTAAAATTATGCTAGACAATTATAAAATCGGTAAATGGATTCTTGTGATGTTCGCTTCAATTAATATTTATATTCATGTAATAGATCGTTTTTATTTGCAATTTTTACCCGGAAATAAAGTAAGCTATATGAAAAATTTATCTAAAGAAGAAATCAATTCTTTAAAACCGGAATTTAAGGTTAAATTATTGAGATATATTGAAAAAAAGGATAATGATAGTTTAGAATATTTAAAAATCAAGTTGACAAATTTAGAGACGATGAAAAAAATTTGAAAGAAATAAAAAATGAAATGCAATATATCAAAGCTTTAATAAATAACAAAAATTTTAAAACAGCTTTAGATGTAATAATAAATGTTAAAGGCCAAATAAAAGATATTAATATGTTTGATACGAAAGAATTAAGCAAGCAAGTTGATTCTTTAAGAGCTGAAATGTACAAAGAAACCAGTAAATAATCTTAAATAAAATTTTATCATAACATTTTTATATTTACCCTTTCTTTTAATATCATGCCTGTAAATATGCAAGAGTTGAAATTTAAGATTTTAGAATATGTTCGATTGAGAGGACCTATAATTCCTGTCCAAATTTCAAAGCAAATTGGAAGCAATATTTTATTCGCAGGAGCTGTTCTCTCTGAGTTATTAGCTAATGGAAAAATAAAAATAAGCCATGCTAAAATAGGAGGCTCCCCATTGTATTATTTTCCAGGGCAAGAACAAAGATTGACAATGTTATATCCTTACTTGCATCAAAGAGAGAAACAAGCTTACGATTTATTAAAGGAAAAACAAGTCTTGAGAGATAAAGAACTTGAACCTGTGCAAAGAGTTGCTTTAAGAGAAATAAAAGATTTTGCTTTTCCTATACAGATAAATGACGAGATATTCTGGAGATGGTATTTAATCAACGAAGATGAATCGTTTAATTTAATCAAGCAAAATTATGAAGAAAAACCAATAGAAGAAAAAAAAGAAATCATTCAAGAACCAATTGAAATTAAACAAGAAATTAAACTAAATGTTAAAAATGAAAAAAAAAAAATAGATATAAAACAAGATAAAAAAACTAAACATGAAATACAAGAAAAATTAAAAGATGAAACAAAAAAAGAGAAAAAGAAGATTGTTAAGGAAGATTTTATTTTATTATTAAAAAATTATTTCGCAGACAAGAACATAAATATTATTGAGGAGAATTTAGTAAAAAAAGGAAAAGAATTTGATTATATTGCAGAAATTTCAAGCCAAATTGGAAATATCAGGGTATTTTTAAGCGCTAAAGACAAGAAAAAATTAAGTGATAGCGACTTAAGCTTAGCCCATAATAAATCTCAATTAAAAAAATTACCACTAATGATTTTGACAAATGGAGAGCTAACAAAACAAGCTAGGGAGTACTTGATTAATAACTATTTAATATATAAAAAAATTTAGAATCTAATTCTCTTGATTAACTTATATTTTTTATTTAAAATATAAAATAAATAATATATTAAAATTAAAATAATAAATATTATAACTTTAAAATTTAAATGGAATTTTTGCTTTATTATTTCTGTATGAAAATTATTGCAAGTTGAATTAAAAATTTCTAGGAATATTGGAAAAGTTGCATTTAATGCATGCAAATATTCTCTTTTTGGAATTGTTTCGTTTTTACTTAAAGTCCACAATATCCAATCATCTTTATTTTTTGTTCCATTGAATAATGTTTCATTTAAATTTATTTTTGTCTTATAACATTTTATTTTTTCATTAAAATTTTTTATTGCCTGTGTTTCAAATTCAGAATGCAATGATCCCGGCTCCCTTGAAATATAATGAGGTGCAATAAATGAATCTGAGATATAATGAGAAGCAACACCAAAAGAATAACTTGCATTGTTGTAGTTTTTATTATCATATTCTTCTTTAGCACTATTTAACCATTTTTCAGCCAAATTATAGCTGGGGGGATAATGATGAAGCCTGACATCATGGAAAACGTGATCTGGAACAATTGCCCCTTCTTTTAATAATGTCAAGTTTAATTTTTCTTGTAATTTAAAATCAGAAGCATAATAAACAATTTCAACAATTGATTGATGACCTTTAAAATTCCAGGCATCCACACTAGAAATTAATAATAAAAAAAGTATTATAAATGAATATTTCATAATAATATCAATATGGAAGATTATTTATTTGTTTTGGGTAGGGATAGAGAATTAAGCTTATTAGAATTAGTTTGTTATTTTAGAAGAAAAAATATAAAATATGAAATTAAAGACAAATGGAATGAAATTGTTTTAGCCTCTTTGGATGGAAAAATTAATATTGAGGAGCTCGGTGGAACAATAAAAATAGCCAAAATTATTTTAAAAACAGAAGATAAAAAAGAATTAATTAATTTTATTAATAATTTTAAATTACCAAATCAAGATAAAATTTATTTTAGTGTAAATGATGATTTTATTAAAAACATTTTATCCAAAAAATTTAAGAAAGAAGTTATCAGGGCTTTTTACAAAGGCAACATAAATGATCCAAGTTCTTCTTTGAGATTAGATTTAGAATTAATAAAATTTAAAAATTATCTTGGAAAAGTAATACAAATTTCAAATCCTAAATTATACAAAAAAAGAGATGAATTAAGACCCAGATTTGATGAAAAAAAAGTTATCTCAATAAGATTAGCTAAAATATTAATAAATTTAAGCGAGGCAAAAAATGAAATTTTAGACCCTTTCTGCGGAAATGGAACGATTTTACAAGAAGCTTTATTATTAAATTTAAATTCTTATGGTGTTGATGTTAATGTAAAAGATGCAAGAGAAAATTTATCTTGGTTGAATAAAAATTTTGATATAAAAAATAAGTTTAAATTAATTCAAAGTGATGCAAAAAATTTAAGCAGATATTTTAATAAAATTGAAGCTATTGTCACAGAACCTTACTTAGGACCTTATCTAAAAGATTACCCAAAATATTGGGATGCTTTAAAAACAATAAATGATTTGGAATTATTATACAAAAAAGTTTTCCAGGAATTTAATAAGGTAACTAATAAGGTTGTTATTATTTTCCCTGTGTTTAAAACAAAAAATAAAAAGATATTAAAAATTAATGTAAATAATATAATTCATAATACAAGTTTTAAAATTTCTAATAATATCGTTACATTGCCGATTTTATATAAACATAAAAAATCTATTTTAGAAAGAGAAATCTGGATTTTTGACAAGCGTAAGATTTAAATAGGTTCTTTCTGGGTTGAATTATATGGGTAGAATTAAAACAACAATAATTAAGAGAACTGGAGAAGAATTATATAATAATAATAAAGATAAATTTAGTTCTGATTTTACTGATAATAAAAAATCCCTTCCTGGTTTAGTGCAAGTGAATTCTAAAAAATTTAGGAATGTTATAGCTGGTTATATTACAAGGTTATCAAGAAGAAAACCGAAGATATGAAGAGAAAGTATTATAAATTTCGTTTTATCCTTATGATTGTACAATTACAATGATTGGAGGTATACAAAATGACAGACAATACCAGTGATAGAAATACCGTTTTTGTTGGGAGCAGACCTTTTATGAATTATGTAACTGGGGTAATTATGCAGTTTACAACACAAGGGTCTAATGAAGTGAAAATAAAAGCAAGAGGAAAATTTATTTCAAGAGCAGTAGATATAGTTGAAGTAGCAAGTAAAAGGTTCTTGGAAAATACCGTCGAAACCAAAGACATAAAAATAGACAGCGAAGAATTTGAGAACAGGGAAGGAAAAACAGTTAGAGTAAGCACGATAGAAATTACCATTGGAAGAAAATAATTTTTTATTTTTTTAAAATAAAAAGATTTATATTTGAATAATTGCAATTACATTTAGAGGTGATACTTTGGATAAGAAATTAGAAGAGATATTTATATTTAAAAAAGAAATTAAGTTTTTAGCGTTATTATTTATCTTAGTTTTTTTGATTGGAACTGTTGGATATAGCTTGATTAATAACGTGAATTTGTTACAAGGCTTTATATTAACTATAGAAACACTGGCTTTTTTGCACAAGGAAGAATTTGGCATTGCGAGAGTATTACAAATATTCTTGTTATTATTTGGTGCAATTACAATTTGGTTTACTGTTTGGGCTGCTTTGGGGTTAAGTTTGGAAGGTCATTTTCAAAAATATTTTTATGGGGTGAAAAACATGGATAGATTAAAAAAAATTAAGAATCATTATATAATTTGCGGGGCCGGAAGGGTTGGCCAAAATATAGCTATATTACTTAAGGAAGATAAGAAAGATTTTGTATTAGTTGAAAAAGATTTGGAAGTTGCTAAAGAAATGGAAGAAAAAGGCTTTTTGACTTTTAGAGGGGCGAGTGTTGAAGAAGAAACTTTAGTTCAAGCGGGAATTAAAAGAGCTAAATTTTTAATTGCCTGCACTGGGGATGACGCAAAAAATGTTTTGATAACTTTAAATGCAAAAGAGCTTAATCCGGATATAATTATCATAGCAAGAGCAAATGATGAAATAATGGTAAAAAAATTAAAAAGGGCAGGTGCAAAACATGTATTTTTGCCAGAATTAATCGGAGCAAAAGAAGCTTTTAGGGAATTGGCAGTTTATAAGTAATGGCGTCGAGGAGATTTGAACTCCCGATCCTTGGCTCATGAGACCAATGCTCTTGGCTTGAATTTACCAGGCTAAGCTACGACGCCTTAAAAGATGAAAGAATTAATTTATTTTAAAAATATATTGGTTTTAAAAATTTTGGATTATTTATATTCATTGCAGTAATTTTATTAATTTATTTAGTTTCTTGTTATATTTATAAAAAATTAGATAAGAATTCATAAAAGACTTTTTATTTTAGAAGCTATTTTTTCAATTTCTCCTTTTTTATACTTATTTACTTTCCATTTTTCCATTCTTCCGCCGTCTTTATTGAATCTTGGAATTAAATGAAAATGAACATGGGGAATTACTTGCCCCGCATAAATTTTGTTGTTTAATATAATATTTAAACCTTGCCCAAATTTTAATAATGCTTTAGAAATTTTTTTTATTACTAAGGATATTTCTTTTAATAAATTATCAGGCAAATCAGTAATTAATTTATAATGTTTTTTTGGAATCATTAATGTATGGCCCCCCTGTCTTGTTGCGGGTCTAATATCCAAGAAAGCCAAAACGTTTTTATCCTCATAAATTTTTGCAACCTTAATTTCATTGTCAATTATTTTGCAGAACAAGCAATCTTTCATATCTTTATCAAGAAATTTATATTTATAAGTTTAACCAAAAGATTTATTTACCATGTTTTATAATTAAATTTATGATTACCGGACAAAAGGATTATGTTACCCCTAAAATGGGATTGGTAATAAAATACAACGGCGAATTTGATTTAAAAAATATGTATAACTCAGCAAAAGAGTTTTTAATTAAAAATAAATATATTTTAAATGAAAAAGAGTATAAGGAAAAATCATCTTCCATTGGAAAAGAGTTTAATTTAGTTTTGGATGCAGAAAGAAAAATAGATGATTATGTTTCTTTTAATATAAATTTGCATTTTTTAATTATAAAAGCTGAAAAAAAAGAAGGAAAATACAACGGGAATATTCAAATTAGATTAAGCGCATATGTTTTATTGGACAGAAAAAATAAATTTCAAATCAGCTCTTTTAAATCATTTTTATTCTTTTTTTATAATAATTTTATAATAAAAAACAAGATTGAAAATGTTTATGAAGATAAGTTATTTTCAGAAGTTTCAGAATTGTCAAATATGCTAAAAAAATACTTGAAGATGAATTAAAATGCCAGAAAAATATTATATAACTCCAAGCAGCGGAATAAAAATAAAATGGGGCGGTCCGACTGATTTAAAGGAATTATATAGGCAGATGAAGTTATGGCTTGAAAATAGAGGATATGCCAAAGAATTGGATTTGGAAAATAAGTATGTTGAAATGATAAAGCCTTATGGAAAAGATATATTCATAACGTGGGAATGCAAGAAAGAAATAAACGATTATTTTTCTCATGTAATTAATATAAATTTTGGATTTGTTGCCGTAAGTGAAGTTGAAGTGCAGCAGGGAAATTATAAATTAAAGTTAATGAAAGGAACATTAGAAATTGGAATTACAGCTTATGTTGAATATGGCTCTGACTGGGAAAATCTAGGCTTTTTGAATTTGATATATAAAAAATTAGTTGCAAAATCAAGATTAAAAGAATGTGCAGATGATCTTTACAGCAAGGTTTATAGCTTTCAAAAAATGATAAAAGAATTTATTGGTTTAGAAGCTTAAAACAAAAGATTTATTAATTAATTTTGTTATTTAGTTTTAATGGCTGAAACAGATTATGTTGTGCATGAAATTAACTTAAGTTATTCTGGAATTTTAAACCTAAAAGAAGTTTATAATTTAGTTAGAACATGGTTTAATGAAAAAGGTTTTTTTGTCATGGAAAAAGAAAATGAAGGCTCTGAAAATGAAAATGGAAGTAATTTTTCCACAAAATTTCAAGCGTCTAAAAAAGTAGAAGAATACACAAAATATGTTATTGAAATAAAAATTAAGGCTAAATCATTAAAAGAAACTTCCGAACAGTATAATTATCAAGGAGATTATGAAGTATCATTTGAATCTTATCTTGAAAAAGATTATGAGGATAAGAATGAAGGAAAGCCGTTTTTGAAGATTTTTAAAGGATTATATGAAAAAATTGTTGAAAAAAGCAGGTTTAACAAATATGAGGAAGAATTAAAAGAATTAACTTATTCAATTTATAATGAAGTTAAATCTTTATTAAATTTAACAAAAGTGTAATTTTATAGTAAATAATTTTTTTCGATAGGTTTATATATTTAATTAACTTTTAAATAATATAGCCCGCCATGAGAATACTCAATTGAGCACGGCAACGCCAAGCTATGAACTTGGGAGTTAGTGTTGCGGGCCACAAAGATTTAATGTCAAAGGAACAGGTTAAAAGAGCTTAATAATCATTAATAATCATTAAATTTACAATTAAAATGGAAAATAAGGTTGAAAAAAGCACAATTTATTAAAATAGACTAAAATACAGCTCCATATGCTTGTTCTTTGAAAATTAGGAGGAATTAAAATGGGTAAAATAAGCCCTGTAAGTGCAAAATATATTATTCACACTCAGATTAACATAGATGGTGTTGTTGACAAGCCAGATGTAATTGGTGCAATTTTTGGACAGACAGAAGGTTTGCTTGGAAGCGAATTAGAATTGAGAGAATTACAAAGATCAGGAAGAATTGGCAGAATTGAAGTTAGGGTTGATAATAAAAATGGCAAGGCTTCTGGCGAGATAATTATTCCAAGCAGTTTAGACAAGGCTGAAACAGCTATAATTGGTGCTGCTTTGGAAACCATACAAAGAATTGGTCCATGTAATTCTAAAGTTATTGTGCAAAATATAGAAGATGTTAGGATAAGCAAAAGGGATTTTGTAATTGAAAGAGCTAAAGAATTATTAAAGGAATTAACAAATAAAGTTCTTCCTGACAGCCAAGAGATTACAGATCAAGTTGCGCAAAGCGTAAGAATGATGGAGATTACTGAATATGGAAGAGAAAGACTGGCAGCCGGCCCATCAATTGATGAAAGTGAGGAGGTTATTGTTGTTGAAGGAAGAGCAGATGTTCTTAATTTATTGAAGTATGGGATTAAGAATGCAATTGCTCTAAATGGAACAAATATTCCTGAAACAATAAAAGAACTTGGAAGGAAGAAAATATTGACTGTTTTTGTTGATGGAGATCGTGGGGGAGATTTAATAGTTAAAGGATTAGTGAATGCAGGCGTTGAAATAGATCATATAATTAAAGCACCAGATGGAAAAGAAGTTGAGGAAATAACCAAAAAAGAGATACATAAAGCATTAAGAAGCAAGATTACTGTTGAACAAGTTAAAATGGACTTGGGAATAAAAGATAATGTTCAAGAATCTTTGCAGAAACCATTGCAAGAAGTGAAAGAACAGGTTGTTGAGAAAAAGACAGTAAAACCCGAGTTTAAAAGATTTAAGGATTTATTGGATGATTTGGTTGGAACAAGAGGAGCTTATATTTTAGATGAGAATATGAATCTTCTTGGAAAAGTTCCGATTATGGAATTGCCAAATACAATTAAAAACTTGAACTCACCCTATGCAATTGTCTTCGATGGATTTATTGACAGAACAATTGTAAGCGCTGCTGAAAGATCAGGGGTAAAGTATCTTGCAGGAATGAAATCAAGGGTAAATCCTAGAGAAACAAAAGTTGAATTAATCACTTCAAGTGATTTCTAATTTTTTCTTTTTTTAATAAAATTGCAGACCTCACAAGATTGGATATTAATTTTAATTATTAGTTTCCTTAGCCTATTCTCGAATATGTTACCCTCTGAACGCTAATACTTACAATTACAGTTGCTTTGTTCCCAACCTGGCTGATTTTCATAAATACCAACTCCAAAGGACATATTGTCTTAGTTTAAGTTAAGACTATATAATCAAAACCAATACCTCATCCTGCTTTTCGCTCCTGTCATAAAGCCGGTTTACAGTTACAATGGACGGCTAACCCACCAAGCTAGTCTGCTATAATATTAATATAAAATAAGATTTAAATCTTTCTAAAGTGCATTTATCTGCAAATTTTCTTTGCTGTTAAATTTTAATTCAGAACCAATGCCTTTTCCCAAAGAATAAAAACTGCTTGTGCTGATTTTATTTAGGATATCTAAAATGCTTTTTTTCTCCTTGAATTCAACTAATTTAGCTTCTTTCGTTTTGCTTAATTCTTTTGCAATTTCTATTGCTGTTTCCTTATTTCCAAGATAATCTATTAACCCAATTTCTTTAGCTTCGCTTCCCAAGAAAAATTCTCCTGTCTCTATTTTTTTAGTATCCCTTAAATTCCTATTTATCTTAACTTCATTCAAGAAAAATTTATCTATTTTATTTATTTTGTTTTGCAGTAAATTACGCTCTTCTTCTGTTAAATCTTTATAAGGTGTTCCAATATCCTTGTATTTTCCAACAACCAATCTTTCATAATTTATACCATATCTATTTAATAAATCACTTAACTCCAAGTATGAAGAGATTACGCCAACACTTCCTGTAATTGATAAGGGATCTGCAATTATTTTATCTGCTGAACTTGCAATCCAATAAGCGCCAGAAGCGCCAACATCTCTTATTAGGGCGACTTTTGGCTTGTTTAATTTTTTGACTGCGTCAGCTATTTCTTTGCTTGCTAAAACTGTTCCACCTGGCGAATTTATCTCAAAAATTACAGCTTTGATGTTATTATTTTCCTGTGCTTTTTTTATTGAATTAATTATACTTTCTGAAGTTATTTGACTAGAGCTAAAAGGCAAATCAGAACCCATATTGCTTATTGTTCCTTGTATTGGAATAATCACAATTTTATCTTCTTTAATATCTTGAAAATTAGACATTACTTTGCTTATTATAAAACTAATTAAAAAAACAATTATTAATACTAAAATTATGTATTGCCATCTTTTCATAAGGTTATTTTTTTGTATAAATTTATAAATGTTTTTATGGAATAGCTGGGAATTGAACCCAGATTTCTACGTTGCGAACGTAATGTTCTACCGTTAGACTACTACCCCTAAAAATATGGACCAGCCGGGACTTTCGTTAAAATTTCGAACCCGGATCCCATCCATGCCATGGACGAATTCTAGTTAATTTCTAGCCGTTATACTACTGGCCCATCTAGTTTATTATCTTTCCAAGTTTTTTTAAATCTTTTCCATTTAAGAATTCTTTTATAATACCATTCAATTCATTTATCTTGACTCTAATTTGTTTCATATCATTCCTATTTCTTAATGTTATGCTTTTATCCTTTAAAGTTTGATGATCAATTGTTATCATTGCTGGAACGCCAATTTCATCCACCCTTCTATACATCTTCCCAATGCTTCCTTTGTTATCAAAGAAAACTTTAAAATTTTCTTTAATCAAATTATAAATTTCCAATGCTTTTTCCGGCAAATTATCTTTATCAACTAACGGAAAAACAGCAGCCTCAAATGGAACTAAATTAAATGGCAGACTAAACATTTGCCTTTCTTTTTCTTCTTTAAAAAATAAATCCAATAAAGCCCATATGTTTCTATCAACTCCAAAACTTAGTTCTAAGACATTTGGAATTAATTTCTTTATTTTTCCATTTTCAGTTATGTTAACTTCTAATTTTTCTCCAGAACCTTTTTGATGTTTGCTTAAATCATGTTCCCCTCGATAATGACAACCCGCACACTCTTTCCATCCTCCAAGAGTTTCTAGATTTAATTCAATGTCAAAGTGTATTTTGTTGTAAAATGCTTTTTCTTTTTCGCTTAATTCTCTGAATCTGAATTTATCTTTTTGGATTTTTAATGTTTCTAAATAAAATTGTTGTATTTTAGCTAAATGATAAATATAAAATTTAGGGAGTCTTAATTTTTTATTTAGATCATTGCATGAAATTTCCTCATTTTTTTTCTTTTCATTTAATAATAAAATTAATTTATAATTTTTTATTTCGTTCCATTGTTGGCATTCATTTATTTTTTCTGGATCAAAAAATATTTGTAGCTCAGCTTGAGTAAACTCTCTTAATCTAAAAAATCCCTGCCTTGGACTTATTTCATTTCTAAAAGCTTTTCCAATGACTGCTAGTCCTAAAGGCAATCTTTCTCTTAAGGCAAAAAATTCTCTTTTGAATGCTAAAAATGGACTTTGCGCTGTTTCAGGCCTTAAATACATTACTTCTTCTCCGGTTGCCCCAACTTTTAAATCAAACATCATGTTGAAGAATTTTACATTGTCTAAATCAGAACCGCATTTTGGACACTTTAATTTATTTTCTTTTATTATTTTATTTAATTCATCCTCTTTCAAACCTTGAACATTTAATCCTGTTTCATCTTCAATCAGCTCATCTGCCCTAAATCTAAAATGACATTTTTTGCATTCTGTTAATGGATCAGAGAAATGCTCCAAATGCCCGGAACTTTTAAAAACTTCTTTTGCTAAAATATTTACATCTTCAATTTCATAATAATTCTCGTTTAAATTTAGAAAATAATTTCTCCATAAATTTTCAAATTTATGCTTTAATAATGTTCCAAGATGACCATAAGTCCAAAATCCTGCTTTTGAATTATAAATTTCTCCGGATGGAAAGAAAAATCCTCTTTTAGTTGCAATATTCATTATTTTGTCTGTTTTTGATTCAGGCATGAATATATAAATTTAAAAGCCCTTAAAAATTTAACTAATTTTGAATTATTATGTATAAATTTGAAGAAGAAAAATTAATCAAAGAAATTAAGGAAAAAAAACCAAAATTAATATTATTGCAGTTACCAGAGGGATTAAAGAAAGAAGCTTTTAATTTAGCGAAGTTAATTAAAGATAAAACTAAAACAGAAGTGATTGTTTCAGGAGAACCTTGCTGGGGCGCTTGTGATATTGCATTAGATGAAGCTAGAAATTTGAAAGCTGATTTAATTGTTTTATACGGACATGCTCCTTTTATGAAGATTGATTTTCCGATAATTTATATTGAGGCGAGATATGAAACAAATATAGAAGATTTAATAAAAAAATCATTGAATGAATTAAAAGATTATAATAAAATTGCTTTAGTATGCTCTGTTCAGCATATGCATCAATTGGAAATTATAAAAAAAATATTAGAAGCAAATAAAAAAGAAGTTTTTATTCCACCAAAGAAAGGATTTGCATTTTATTCTGGGCAAGTTCTTGGATGTGAGTATAATGGATTAAAATCTATAAAAGATAAAATTGATACTATCTTAGTCATTGGAAATGATTTTCATGCTTTAGGTGCTTCTTTGGCAATTTCTAAAAAAGTTATTTTAATTGACCCCTTTAATAAAGAAGTTTATTCTATGGATAAAAAAAGAGATTTAATTTTAAGACAAAGAATTATCGCAATAAACAAAGTTAGAGATGCAAGAAGAATTGGGGTTATAATAGATAATAAACCAGGACAACATTTTGGTTCTGCATATTATATTAAAAATAAACTTGAGAAACAAGAGAAAGAAGTTGTTTTATTAAGCATGAATGAAATAACAGATGATAAGCTAGTTAACTTGTATAATATTGATGCATTTATTGAAACTGCTTGCCCAAGAATTTCAACAGAAGATTACGCAAGATTTTCTAAACCAGTTATAAATTATCGCGAAGCTTTAGTTGTTATTAATGATTTAACATTCGAACAGTTATTTGAACAAGGAATTGTTTAGAAATCTTTTTAAAGATTTGTTTAATAATAAATTTGATAAGTATATGTTATTAATTAAAACTAAGTTAGGTTTGAGCAAAATTCATGGAATTGGATTGTTTGCAGATAATTTTATAAAAAAAGGAACAGTAATTTGGAAATTTAATCCTTTAATTGATATATATATACCTAGTGAAACTTTAAGAAATCTTTCCAGAAATTCGAGAGAACAAATAAGCAACTATATTTATATGGATAAGTTTCATAAAAAAAATTTACTTTGCGGAGACGATGCTAGATTTTTTAATCATTCTTTCACACCAAACTGCGATGATAGCCTTGATGGATTAACTATTGCAAAAAAAAATATTAAAAGTGGAGAAGAACTAACTGTGAATTATTATGATTTTGATAAAAATGCTTCGAAACATTTTAAAAAAATAAGTGATACTATCTTTTAACTTTTAATTTTTCAACAACAGCTTTCTCAGAAATAATTGCTGAATTTCCGGAAGGATCTTCTATTATAATTTTAATTGGCAATTCTCCTAATTCAATTTTCCATAATTTTTTCAATAAATTTTTAGCGCTTTTTTTAACATCTTCATCTTCTGCGCTATCTCTCTCGCTTTCAATTACTTTTTTGAATTTTTGCAAAACACCTTCAATGTTAGAAATATACCCTTCTGAAGATGGCCCTGGTTCAACCGACATTTTTAAAGCTGGAATTTTTACGCTTGCTTGTCCGCTTTTCACAACGCGAATATTCAAATCTTTCTTATTTTTCAATTCAAAAGTATATCTCGCAGGATCTTTTTGCTCTTCACTTTCAATATCTGAAACATGATAATCGCAATTTTCACATTTCATTAACATTAAATAACACTTGCCAAAATAAGGAATTTTATAATCTTCTTCTGTTAAAGTTAATTTATTTTGATGGCATAATGGACAGGGCTGATTTTTTAATGATTCCATAAAAATAAGAATAAACTAATATTTATAAATCTTTTTTAAATAAAAATATAAAAGAATTATTCAGTAGACTGAACGTCTTCTGTCTGCGTTGTTCTGTATATTTGCGCGAAACTTGGCGTCACAACAATCCAATCTTCACCGAAACCAGCTATATCTCCTTCAATTGCATCGCATGTTTTCTTTAATTTATTAACCGCCCTTTTTAATTCGACAATGTCCTTGTCTTTCAACGGTCTTATATTCACTAATGCGATGGTTGTTCCTTCTCTTAAAGAATCTAATGCTGGTTTTATATCAGCAAAATCTTCAATAAAAAATGGTCTTACAAGAACTTTAGCTTTAGGACCTTTATCAACATCGTGATCAATCTCAACGTAGTCTTCTCCAGTGTCTTCACTATCATTTCCGAGAAATTTTTCCTTAAATTTGTTGTATATGCTCATTTTTTTAATCCTCTTAACTCTTTAATAATAACAGCTTGTATATAAATATTTCTATTGGTAGCCCCCAAGCACACCTATCATGTTTAGTATCTCTATCTTGGTATAAGTTGGTAAATTTTTGTCATTTGATACCTCATCCAGTTCTTGCAAAACAGAATTTATTTTTAAAGAAAACTCTTTTTCACCATCATTTAGGCAGCAAATTGCACAGTCAATCTTAGCCCTTACATTTCTGGGAATGTTTTCATCTTCTTTGATTGTGTTTAAAGCATTTAATATTAAATCAATTTTTTCATTTTCCATCTTTTTTTAAATTTTTTAAAACCTCATTTTGCAATTCCTGTGTTTTTTCCTTTAATTTATTTTCTTGCTTTTCAATATTTTTAATTCTTAAGTCAAAAATTTCTTTTTCATCATTTAATTCTTTTTTTAATTTTTCTTTATCCATCGCAACCAATAAATTTCCAATTAATTTATAAGTTTGCTTTTTTGTTTCATTTAATTCTTTTAAAGCATTTTCATTTTCCATTAATCTAGCTTGGAAATTCTGCTTTTGCATCAAGAAATTTGACAAATTCTGCTCTATTAGTTGTAATTCTTGGATTTTTCTTTCAGATTCATTATCCATTTTAATCTGCCTTAACCACTGAAGAAATTACCCTCGGTTTGAATAGAACTTTTGATCCGCAATAAGGACATCTAACTTTTTTCTTTAAATATTCTGCTTTTATTATTTTTCCGCAATCAAAACATTTATGTACAACCATTTTATACCTCGTATGCTTTTCCAGTAAATTTTGAATCGCAGGATTTGCAGAACCAAATCCCTGCTGCTAATCTTCTTACTCTTCTTTTATTGCAATAAGGACATTTGTGCCATTGCTTTAATTTTTTTTCTATTTCTGTAATTTTTTGGCGTATTCTTCTTCCGTATCTTGGCCCTAAACGTCCAGCGCTTCCTACTTTTTTTGTAGCCATTTTAGTTTAATAATGCATTTGTTTTAAAAAGGTTTTGATTTAAATGGGGATACCCGGATTTGAACCGGGACTACAAGGTCCCAAACCTCGCATCATGGCCAAGTTAGATCATATCCCCTTATAAAATATAAAAGAAAAAATTAATTTATAAAACTATTGAAGAATTATTTTTTAGCTTCTTTTTTAATTTCTTTTCCAGAAACAGCTTCTTTTCCTGCTTCAGGTTTTGTAGCACCTTCTTTGCCAGCAATAGGAGTTTCACCTTCTTTAGGAGTTTCCACTTTGGCAACTTCTGGTTTTTTCTCTGCAAGTTTTTCAGCAAGAGCTTTTTCTTTTTCAAGTTCTTTTCTGATGTCCCTATTAATTTCTTCTAATTTTTGTTTAAGCAAATTCTTTTTCTCTTCTGAAATTTCAATTGCTTGAGAATTAATTTGTTTATCATAAATTCCATCGTTAATATCTTTGTTAATATCAACTGCTTTTTTGCTTTCAACCAAAACACCAAGAGAATTGCAACTTCCAATAACATTTTTCACAGCTGCTTTTAATGTTTTAACCAACATTGAATCTTTTTTCATTAAAGAAATTTTAATTACTTGTTCTATTCCTAAATTTCCGATTTTTTCTTTATCAGGAGTTCCAGAACCTTTTTCTGCGTTAATTTCTTTTTTTATTAATTCAGCAGTTGGAGGAGAACCAATTTCAATATCATAATTTTTGTTTTGATCATCAACAATAACTTTAACAGGAATTTTCATACCTTTAAAATGAATTGTTTTATCGTTGATAGAATTAATAACATTCATTATATTAATTCCTAACGGACCCATCTTCTGAGATAATTGAGGATTTGGTGTTGCTTTACCTCCTTCAATCATTAATTCAATTTTTTCTTTACTCATCTTCTTCTGATTGTTCTTCCCCTTCTCTTCTTATAACCTTAACTGAATCTAATTTTACTGTAATTGGAATTGGAACAGCGGCTTCAAGCAATTCAACAATAACCTCATCTTTTTGTTTGTCAATTCTTGAAATTTTTGCTTTTTCCCTTTTAAATGGACCAGATATTATTTCAACAATGTCATTCTTTTTTATGTTAACTTGGGTTTTAGCTTGTTCAAGCATATGCTCTATCTCTTGGTAATTTATAGGATTGAGTAACAATCCTCGAGCATAAGGTATTCCTCTAAAAGAACCTTCTGCATCTTCAATTGTTTCGGCTTCTATAAATATGTAGCCTTTCATTCCATGAGGATGAATTATGCTGTAAACATTTAGTTCTTTTTTTTTGGCATTTGAGCTAATAAAATCTAATACTTGTTCTTCCCTGTTCGCAGTTGTTCTTAGTGTAAATATTTTGCTCATTTTATTAATTGTGCTGTAATGTGTATTAAAAAACCAACAAAACCAATTATTAATGTTCCTATTCCTGCAACTTTCGCAATTGTCTTGAATTCTTCATTGTTTGGTTTTTTAGTTAATTTAAACACCCTTATGCTTTCTATAATAAAGTTTTTAATTTTTGCCTTTAAATTTGGCTTATACTCTTCTTCAAACATATAAAAATCCTCTAAAAATATGTTTATAAATCTTGCTAATTAACTTTACAGATCTCTAATTAAAAATTTAACTTATAAATTCAATCCCTAATTCATTCTCAATTTCTTTTTTCTTTTTATTTCCGTGTCTTTTTGGACCAAGAATTTGAGGGCTTGAAACTCCTGTAACAATTAGCATGGCCCTTATTGTCTTTTCCATATCATCTGAAATCTGCGCTCCCCAAATAATTCTCGCATCCTCATCTAATTTTTGAGAAACTGTTTCTACGACTTTACGAGCTTCTTCCAATGTCATATCTGGACCGCCCATTACATTGATTAAAGCTCCATTTGCTCCTGTAATATCAACATCCAATAATGGATTGTTCAAGGCTTTTTCAACAGCTTCAACAGCTCGATTTTCTGTATCACTTTCTCCAACACCAATCATCGCTACTCCCCCTTTTCCCATGACTGTTTTAATATCAGCAAAATCTAAGTTAACTAATCCAGCTTTTGTAACTAATTCAGCAATTCCTTTGACAGAATTTGTTAATATCTCGTCTGCAATTTTAAATGCAGTATGCAAAGGCAAATCTGGAGCTAATTCTAATAACTTATCATTTGGAATAACAATTAAAGTATCTACAATATTTTCCATTTTTTCCAAGCCAATTAAAGCATTTTCATATCTTCTCTGGCCTTCCATACTAAATGGTATTGTAACAACTCCAACAGTCAAAGCACCTTGTTTTTTTGATAAATCTGCAATTACAGGAGCACTTCCTGTTCCTGTTCCGCCACCTAAACCACATGTAATAAAAATCATATCAGCGCCCGCAAGAGCATGTTTAATATCTTGCTCGCTTTCTTTAGCAGCTTCTTCTCCTACTTGGGGAATGCTTCCTGCTCCTAAACCACCTGTAACTTCTTTTCCAATTAATATTTTTGTAGTGGCATTTGTGTAAAGAAGATCTTGAGCATCTGTATTAATTGCTATTGTTTCTGTTCCAGCAATTCCAATCTCAGACATTCTATTAATTGTGTTATTTCCAGCACCGCCAGCTCCGACAACCTTAATCTTTGCTTTTTGATTAGCTAATAATTGTTCTAATTCTTCATCAATCTGGGAAGTTTTTTGTACAACATTCTTTAATGATAAATTTGTTCTTTGCTGATTATTTTGCGGCATCGGGTATGTCATTTTATTTAATTAAACTGTTCTAATATTTAAATTTATTTATTCTGGAGTGGTTGTTTTTTCAAATTCAATTTCTTTTAATTCTGGTATTCTTTCATTTATCTCCTTGGTTAATTGCTTTTTTAATTCTTCTTTTAATGTTAATTTTATTACTGCTTTGTCATTAATTATGCTAAAGTTTGCATTTTTTCCAAGTTTTAATTTTAATAATGAGCTTAATTTTTCATTTTTATCATTAACAATTCTTTTTATTTCTATTTCATAAATTAAATCTTTGCTTGCCAAGGGATGGTTAAAATCAATTAATGATCTTCCTCCGGAAACGCTTCTTATAATTCCAATATAACCTTCTATGTTAACATTTAACCCGGGCATTGGCTTTATATTTTCTTTTGCAAATATTGAATTTGGAACTAATTTAATTAATTCATATGTTTTCTTGCCAAATGCATTTTCTGCCTTAACTTCAATTTTATAATTTCCTACATTTTTGTTTATTATTTGTTCATCTAATCCTTGAATAATATCATTATATCCTAAGCAGATTATAACTGGATTGTAAGAATGTGCTTTATCATAAATATTTTCTTTTTTTGCTATTTCTTCTTTAGTCAAGTCAAAAATTTTATTTTCATCTTTTATTTTTCCAATGTAATCCAATTCAATAAAATCGCCTTTCTTAAGAACCATGCTTTTGTTTTAAAACAAATTTATATAAATCTTTTTGTTTTAGCATTATTATGTGGCGAGATAATGTAGACCCTACAATAAAGAATTATTTGGAAGCTTTGATTAAATCAACTATTACTAATAAAGAAGCTATTGATCTTGCTTCAAATAAAGGAAATGCGCAATTATGGATGGCATTATCAATTTTATACAAGCAAAGTTTTAATCTGGACCAAAGGATTAAGTATATTGAAAAATTGTTGAAAGATATTATCCAAGAGATTAATGAATTGAAAGAAAAAAAGGAAAATAGCAATATAATTAAAATAAAAAATCCAAAAAAAAAATAAAAACAAAACTTTTATAAAGAATTTCAAGTTCTTTTATTTTGTTATGGAAAAAAAAGTGACTAATGCAGGATCATTAAAAGTGGGAAATTATGTTATTTTTGATGATATCCCTTGCGTTGTGAAAAATATTGATTTAAGCAAAACAGGAAAGCATGGCAGCATGAAATGCAGAATTGAGGCTGTTGGTTTGATAAATAATCAGAAGATAATAAAGATTTATCCAAGCTCTGATAAAGTTGATGTTCCAATAGTTGAAAAGAAAGATGCACAGGTTCTTTCAATACATGAAAATATGGCAAATGTTATGGATAATGAGAGTTATGAAACATTTGATATTTTGATACCAGGGGATTTAAAAGATAAAGTTAATGAAGGCAGCCAAGTTACATATTGGATAATGATGGATCAAAAAATAATTAAGCAGGTAAAATAAAATGGTAAAATTTTCAGAAGCTAATCTAAGATTATTTCATAATATATTTGTATGCAAAAGATGCAAAACAAAGATGAGAAGCAGGCCGTTAAGAATAATCAACAAGGAATTGGTTTGCAGAAATTGTGGGAGCAAAAGTTTTAGAGCAGTAAGGAAAAAATGAATTATGATTTGATTTTTGCAGTGATTTTTTACAGCTTGATATATCTATTTTATCTAAAACACAAGAAAAAATTTGAAATTCAGAATAAAATTTTTGCTTTGTATAAAACCAAGATTGGAATAAAATTAATGGATAGATATGCAAAGAAATTTCCTAGGATTCTAAATTTTTTAGCTTATATTTCAATTATTATGGGATTTTTAGGAATGATATTTATATTATATACAATAATACAGGGAACTTATAAATTAATTGCAGATTATTTTATTGGGGCTGCTGTAAAACCTGTTTTAGCTCCTGTTCTTCCAGGCGTTGCAATTCCTGGATTGCCGACATTGGGATTTTGGCATTGGATTATTGCAATTTTTGCTGTTGCTGTAATTCATGAATTTTCACACGGTGTTTACGCGAGATTATATAATTTAAAAATAAAAAGTTCGGGATTTGCTTTTCTTGGGCCAATACTTGCTGCATTTGTAGAACCTGATGAAAAAGCATTAGTTAAAAAAAGCAAAAAAGAACAATTAGCAATTTTATCAGCCGGACCTTTTTCAAATATTTTGCTTGCAATTATTATTTTATTAATTTTTAATTTTATTTTTATTCCATTGCAGAGCAACTGGTTTGTTAATAACGGAATTTCAATCGTTAACATCGAGAAAGACAGTCCTGCTGAATTAGCGCAGTTAAAAGAAGGATTTATTATTAAGGAAATAAACAATGAAAAAATTAATGATCAAAGGCAATTGCCGGATTTAATACAAAAATCCAACGGTGAAAATATAAAAATGTTAACAGATAAAGGAGAGTTTACAATTAAACCCTATAAGAAAGATGATAAATTTCATGTTGGAATAAGCGTAACCAACTTGGTAACAACTAAAGATAATGTTCCAGATTTTGTTTTAGATTTGACAAAATGGATAAATATGCTTTTGTTTTGGCTATGGGTTGTTAGTTTAGGAATTGGTTTATTTAATTTATTGCCTCTTGGACCAATAGATGGGGGCAGGATGTTTTATACTGCAATGCTTGGATTGTTTAACGAGAAAAAAGCAAGGAATTTGTTTAAATATATAAGCGCTTTCTGCTTATTGTTAATATTTATTAATTTGCTTCCTTATTTAGCAAAATTATTTAACTGGATTATAAATATTTTATCAAAGTTTTTTTCCTATTTTTAACAGCGCTTAAGCTTACTGCAAAATAAGAACATAAATAATCTAAACTGTTATATTCTTTTAATCTTTTTATAAATTCTGATTTAGTTAAGTTTAAATAAAATAAAATTATTTTATAGTTATGATTGTCGATGTGCATTGTCATTTAACGGATAAATATTTTGATGATAAATTAGACAAAGTGATTGATAGGGCAAAAAAGAATAATATTACTAATATAATTTCCAATGGGATTAATTTAGAGGATAATAAAAAAATTCTTGAAATAAGCAAAAAATATAATATTGTTAAATCAAGTTTAGGATTTTACCCTGATGACATTATTAAGTCTACTGAGGAAGAAATTGAAGAAAATTTGGAATTTATAAAAAAAAATAAAAATAAAATTATTGCAATTGGTGAAGTCGGACTTGATTTGCACAATAATTTTAATTTAGATAAGCAAAAAGAAATTTTTTTAAAAATAATTGAATTAGCTGAAGAAATAAAAAAACCATTAATAATACATTCGAGAAAAACTGAAAAAGAATGCATTGAGTTGGTGAAAAATTACAATGTCAAAGTTTTATTTCATTGTTTTACTGGGAATTTTAAATTAGTAAAAGAGATTGAAAAAAATAATTTTATGATTAGTATTCCATGTAATGTTGTGAGATCAGAGCATTTTCAAAACATTGTAAAAAATTTTAATCTAAATCAAATTTTAACTGAGACAGATGCCCCATATTTAAGCCCATTTAATGATAAAATGAATGAACCAAGTTTTATCGTCGAGACAATTAAAATAATTTCAAAAATAAAAAATCTTGAAAAAGAAGAAGTTGAAAAAATAATTTTTAAAAATTATTTAAATTTTTTTAAATAGAAAGGTATTTAAACGAGTTAATCATAATTATTATTAACAAAAAAATGATTTTAAAGTCTTTTTGGGAAAAAGAGGTGAATTAAATGGCAGCAAAAAAGAAAGCAAAGAAAAAGAAGAGATGAAGAAGATAATTTTATCTTCTTCTTTTTTTAAATATTAACTACTCTTCCCGACGGTCCGGGATTAATTATTTTCGTTCTTTTTATTTTGTCTTCAACGTTGAAATTTTCATGCAAGTGTCCGCAAATGTTTAGCAAAGGATTAAAAATTTCAATTATTTTTTTTATTGATTTTGAACCGACGTGATCATTTCTTATCTTGTCTAAATTTGTATTAAACGGCGGTTGATGTGTTACGAAAACCCAATTATTTAATTCATTTTTAATTTTTTCAACAGCAAATTCAAGTCTTTTATCTTGATAGCTAAAACCTCCACCACCATAACCAAAAAATTTTATTTTATTAATTTCAATTATTTTATTGTGAATATTAATTATATTATCTGAGCATACTTTATTTATTAATTCTTGATTTTCATGATTGCCGTGAATCAATAATATTTTTTTGTCAAATTCGTTTAAAATTTCTTTTACTCTTTTTGAATATTTGTAAAATTCAAATAAATCCCCCGCAAAAATAATTAAATCAATATTTTCTCTTTTTGATTTTCTATAAACTTCTTTTAGATAATTTATATCTCCGTGAATATCTGAAAATGCTAGAATTTTCATATTATTTTCTTAATGAGTAATTATTTAAATTTTTTTAATACTTGATTTTGATGAAACCTATTGTTTGGAGCCCCAGCAGATATGATGTTGCTAATACCTGCTTGATGAAATATTATTTTCAATATGTAAGAAGAGAAAAAGTTGACATTTCTCCAGAACAAGCATTAGGAATATTTTTGCATAAAAGGAAAGAGAGATTATTCAAAGGATATCCGGGAAGTTTAGAGATAAAATACAAATCTGCAGAAAGTTTTGCTAATTTTTCTATTGGTTTGTGGAAGCATGAAGTAATAAGAACAAATGAAATACAAGGCAAAAAAATAGTATGGAAATTTAAAGGGCAAGAATACGCAACATTAAAAGATATTGAAGAATTATGCATTAAGACATATAATAAATGCGTGAATGAAGAACCACCGTTGTATGTTGAATATGAAAGAAAGTTTCAACTAAATGAAATTTATTTTGATGTAAGAATAGATGAAATAAGAAAAAATTACACAATTAGGGATTATAAAACTGGACTATCCATGCCAAAAGAATTTCAAATGAATCATTTTCCGCAATTAACATTTTACGCTTTAGCTTTTGGATGTTTTGCTCACAATGACAAAGAATTTGCCAGAATTTGCGAAGTTAAAGAAGAAGACGCAAAATCATTTGGAGGGAATCCTGATTTTATAAATGAAAAAATAAATTTAGAGTATTATAATGTCAAGGAAGACAAAGTAATAAGCACAAAAAGGAATAACAGCGATTATTTTCAGCTTGAAAGTTCTCTTATTTCATTGGAAGATGATATAAGAAATTTAGATTCAAAAATTAGAGCTAATTATGGAAAGCATTGCAATTATTGCATTTATCAGCAAATTTGTGATAAAGAAGCCAAAGGAATTTTATCTTTTAAAGAAAATTTAGATAATCAATTAATATTATTTCCTGTAAAAATAAAAACTAAATTTAAAAACAAGACATTAAGATTATTTCCAAGAGGAAAGGTTAAATCTTGAAGAATGAGAACAGCAATTAATGCAATAATTATTAACGATAGGAAAATATTGTTGGTTAAGAAAAAATTAACTTGGATACTTCCGGGAGGAAAACCTGAAAAAAATGAATCTGATTTAGATTGTTTAATTCGAGAAGTTAAGGAAGAATTATCTGGAACTGAATTAAAGAATTTTAAATATTATAAAGAATTTGAAGGAATTACCCCTTATAAAAAAGATATTTTAAAAGCCAAAACTTATTTTGCCGATATTAGAGGTGGTATTAATCACCCTTCTTCTGAAATTCTCGAATATTTTTATATTAGTTTTAATGACTTGATTAATTATAATATTTCAGATATCACTTCCAAGATAATTTATTCTCTTAAAAAAGAGAATTATCTTTAATTTTTGAAAGCTTCCAAATAACCTTGCATAAAACCCTGTTCTTCTACTGAAATTTCATCTTCTTCTAACATTTCATTCAAATATCTTCTATTATATATGTTCATTTTTCATCCACCTCTTTAAATTAAATGTTCTTTTTTCATAATCATTCGTTGATAAATTAGTCAATACTTCATGAATTTTATTATTAAAATTATCCATTTTTATTGCCTCCTTCAATTATTTTATAAAATTGCAGATGCAGGCATTCCTCTATTATTCTCGAATATTTTGGCCATTTTTCTTTCATTTTACATCACCCCACCATAATATAAGACATTTTTATTTATAAATAAAACCAGTGTGGTTGTCTGATGGACCTTTGGGAAATAATAGCTGTTTTAGATAATATATTTTAAAATGTAATATTAATTTATGTGCTTAATTATCATCATAATTTTAGGGGATATAATTGAATAAAAAAATGATTTATTTAGGTGTATTTTTGATTCTTGTTATATTTTTCATTAGTTCTTGTCAAAAAGAAAGTGTTGGGAAAAAAATCAATACAGAATACAAGTCAGACTTAAGTGTTGAAAAAGGCAAAAATGGGAGAATTTCAAAAATTATTGTTTCAAATAATTTTCCAGAAGATTATGGATGTTGTGACTTGACTAGAGATAATTGTCTTAAATATGGAGCGTGTCAGGTACATTGTCGTGGAAATGCAAATTGTTGTGAAACAGAATGTGTTTATTGCGATTAATTCTTTTTTTACAATTTTTTATAATAAACTTTATTTCTCCCAAATATTAAAAATAAAATTATAATAAATATTAAAATTAAAACAAAAATTCCCAAGAAAATAAATATTAAAATCAACAACGGAACAATTATTATTAAGCTTAAAATTAATTTTAATTTCATTGAAAAGTTCATAACAAAGTTTTATAAATAAATTAATATAAAGTTTTCCATATGACTAGCTTGAAGGATATAAAGATTTATTTAGACAAGTGCGAAAATCCCTTAATTTTTTTTGATGATGATTCAGATGGCTTGGCTTCTTTTTTATTAATATATAAATATTTAAGCAGAGGAAAGGGGGTTGTTGTAACTCATTCAATAGTTGATGAAAGTTATTTGAGAAAAGTTGATGAATACAATCCAGATTTGGTTATTGTTCTTGATAAGCACAAAATCGAGCAGGATTTTGTTGATAATGTTAATGTTCCAATAATATGGATTGATCACCATTCTATTACAGATACAAAAGGGACAAAATATTTTAACCCAAAATTATACGGAAAAAAAGATTACCCGACTTCCTATTGGGTGTATAAAATTACAAAAGAAAATTTATGGCTGGCAATGGCTGGAATAATTTCTGACTGGAATCTCATTCTTTTTGATGAATTTTCAAAAAAATATTCTGATTTAATAAATAGAGAAATCAAAGAACCTGAAGATTTGTATTTTGAAACAAAGTTTGGCATATTGGCAAAATTATTTACATTTATCTTAAAAGGAAAAGCAACTGATGTAAAGAAATCAATTAATATTTTAACAAGAATAAATGATCCTTATGAGATTTTAGACCAAACAACACCAAGAGGGAAATTCATTTATAAAAGGTTTGAAAAAATAAACAAAGAGTATAATCTAATAATTGAAGATGCTTTGAAAAATTCAATTATAACAAAAAATATTTTATTATACACTTATTATCCAAAAAATACAAGCTTGACTACAATATTGGCAAATGAATTAATGTATAAATTTAAAGACAAGGTTATTATAGTAGCAAGATATAAAGATGATATGGCTAAAATTAGCTTAAGAACATATCATAAATCAAAAATAATACTTCCGTCTTTAATAGACAAAGCAATTAATGGCTTAAAAGGAGTTTCAGGGGGGCATGATCACGCTTGTGGCGGAGAAATAAATAAAGATGATTTTAAAATATTTGTCGATAGATTAGAACATTTACTAAAAAAATGAGAAAAATAATTTGCTTAATTATTTTATTGTTAATCTTAAATATTGTTAATGCTCAAGATTTAAATGATTATAAGGATATAGAAGTTAAATCAACATTTAATTCTAAATTAACTTTAAATTATAAAGATAAAAATTATAAAATAGATTATGTCAATGCAAATTTGACTTTTTTCCCCCTAAAAACAGAATTTCAAGATTCTTTCTATGAATTAATAAGCAATCCGGAAGCAAAGATAGAATCTGGAAATAATTTTATATTATATAAATGGGGGAACCTAAATGAAAAAGAATTATCTTATGGATTAAATTCAAAGGTTAAAAGTTCTGTAAATTTTAAAAAAATTAAATCTAAAATTAATTTTCCTTTAGAAGATATTCCTGAATTAAGAAGTTATGTAAGTGAGAGCCAGACAATAACATCCAAAGACCCAAATATTAAAAGAAAAGCAGTTGAATTAGCAGAAAGGGAGAATGACTTGTTTGTTATTGTTAATAAAATTGCTGTTTGGACAAAAGAAAATATAAATTACAGCTTAGAGACATTAACCGCGGAAGTGAGCCAGGATTCATCATGGGTTTTGGAAAATAAAAAAGGAGTATGCGATGAATTAACTTCCCTGTTTGTAGCAATGTTAAGAAGTTTAAATATTCCCGCAAAAATTATTTTCGGACAAGCATACACAAATGTAATAAATGAATTTGGAAATCATGCATGGGCAGAAGTTTATTTTCCAGGGTATGGTTGGGTTGCATTTGACCCAACTTATGGACAGATGGGATATGTAGATTCAACCCATATCAAGATGAAAGAAGGCATTGATGTAAAAGAGCCAAGCGTTGATTATGGGTGGAGATCTTTTGGAGTTGATATTGATGCTGAAAGATTAGACGTTCAAAGCAAGTTAATAAAAAAAGGAGATTTATATAAAGAGGATATTAATCTAAAAATTAATTTATTGAAAGATGAAGTTGGTCCTGGAAGTTATGTTCCGATTAATGTTGAAATTCAAAACCAAAATGATTATTATCTTCCAATTACAATATATATTACAAAAGCCCCTGAAGAATTAGATAATATAATTAGGCATATTTTATTAAAGCCAAAAGAAAATAAAAAAGAATTTTTTATAATAAAAGTTCCTGATGATTTAAAAAATGGATTTTTTTATACTTCTAAAATAGAAATTAAGGATAATTTTAATAATTCTGATTCAATAGATTTAAAATTTTCAGATGAAAATGAATTATATACTTTAAATGAAGCGCAAAATGTTATTAATCAATTAAAAGAAGAAGATGAAAAAGTTTATTCCAGCAATGTAAGAGTAATCTGCAATAAAGATAAATCATTTTATTATTCTTATGAACAAGCAAAGATAGATTGTAAAGTTAAAAATTCAGGAAATACAAACTTAAATGATTTAGATTTATGCTATTCAGATAAATGTGATAAAATTGATTTGGATATTAATGAAGAAAAAGATTTTTCTTTTGATTTAGATTTAAGAGATTATAAAAAAGAGTTTGGAATTAAAGTCAGCAATAATGAAGTTTCTAAGAATTTATTTGTTGATTTAGGGTTAATAAAGGATTCCAATATTTCAGTAATAAATTTGAATTATGAGAAAGAAGTTGAATATAATAAAAATTATAAAATAAAATTTGCTTTGTCTTCTGAATCTAAAATTAAAGATTTAAAAATTAAATTGGGAGAAGATGGAATTTTTGATTTGAAAAGCTTTAAAGGAACCCAGGATTTTGAGATAGATTTTAAAGGAAAGAATTTTTATAAGAAAAGTTTAGATCTAATTATTGATTATAATGATTTGAACAATAAACTATATTCTTTTAAGCAAAAAATTAATATTAATGTTGTTAAAGTTCCTTTTTATATTAAATACTGGTGGGAAATTTTTTTATTGTTTTTAATTTTAATTATATTAATGTTATTTAAACACAAAAAATTAAAAAAATTAGAATATCTGCCAAAACCACCGAAAAAACATTGATTTATATTATTTAGATAATCATTTTAATAGCTTTTTCCAAAATAAGCAACACCATTAGATTTATTATTACAATTAAAACAATTTCCTTTTGCTTTTTCACTTAAAGAAATATTCAAGCTTTTAGATTCTGTTTTTTCTTTTAAAGATTCTTCGCATTTACTTCCTAAGCACCAATTAAGTTTGGCAAATTTTCCAGAATTAATTGCTTTTTTCATTTCATTGATATCTTTTACTTCTGCAATATTATTATATAAAAATTTCTCCGCTTTATCATATAGACTTTTATGAATTTCTTCTAAGATTTTTTCAATTTTTTCATTTAAATTTTTTATTTTTACAGACTCTTTTTTTAAGTTATCCCTTCTTACCAAAATAACTTGTTTATTTTCAACATCTTTTGGCCCTATTTCAATTCTGATTGGAACGCCTTTGAGTTCATATTCATTGAATTTCCAGCCTGCTGAATAGTCTTCTCTTGAATCCAAATAAATCCTGTAATTTTTTAATGATTTTTCTATTTCTCTTGCTTCCTTCAAAACTTTTTCCTTTGTTTTATCGAATAAAATTGGAATTATTACAACTTGTGTTTCAGCTAATTTTGGAGGAATAACCAAGCCTTTATCATCCCCATGAACTGCAATTAACATGCCTATTGTTCTTGTTGAAAAACCCCATGAATTCTGCCATACATATTGTTTTTTCTCATTTTTATCTAGGAAATTAATATTAAATGCTTTGCTGAAATTTTGTCCTAAATTATGCGACGTACAGCATTGAATTGCTTTTCCATTTGGCAAAATTGTTTCTAAACTTAAAGTATATAATGCACCTGCGAACTTTTCTTTATCTGATTTTTTCCCCTTTAACGAAGGAATTGCATATAATTCTTTTAATGTTTTTTCATAAATATCCAACATTAATAAAGTATTTTCTTGAACTTCTTTTTCTTCTGCAAAAGCATTGTGTCCTTCCTGCCATAAAAATTCTCTTGTTCTTAAAAATGGAACAGCATGCTTGAATTCCCATCTAACTACATTATTCCATTGATTTATTTTTAACGGCAAATCTCTATAACTTCCAATCCAATTTTTATAATGATCATACATTATTGTTTCTGACGTCGGCCTTACTGCTAATTTTTCATTTAATTTTGTATCGCCTGAATGAGTTACCCATGCAACTTCCGGGCTAAACCCCTTAACATGCTCTGATTCTTTTTTTAATAGAGATTCTGGAATAAATAAAGGAAAGTAGGCATTTTTTACTTCTGTTTTTCTAAATTCTTTATCTAGATATTTTTGAGCTTGTTCCCAGATAAAATATGCCCTTGGCCTAAAAACAATACATCCAGAAACTTTGGAATAATCCGCTAATTCAGCTTTTTGAATAATTTGAGTATACCATTCCGAGAAATTCTCTTCTTTTTTTACTGTGATGCCTTCTTTGTTTTCTTTCATGAAATTAAGATATATCCTCTTTATTTAAAGTTTTTTATAATCTATTTACTTGCTTTCCAAATCTTCTAAACTTTCTCTTTTTCTAATTAATCTGTATTTATCCTTGGAAACTAAAACTTCCCCGCACAAAGGCTTTCCACCATATCTTGAACTCATCGAAAAACCATAGGCACCGCAATTTAATATTGCTAGGATGTAATCTTCTTTTATTTTTGGCATCATCCTATTTTTAGCAAATATATCTGTGCTTTCACAAATCTGACCAACAATATCAACTTTATCTTCTTTTTGCAAATTTAAATCATTAGCCAATAAAATTTCATGATAAGCATCGTATAACATTGGCCTAATCAAAGTATTCATTCCGCAGTCAACACCAATAAAATATTTTGGCTTTTTTTTAATTGAACATACTTTAGTTAATAAAATGCAACTATCTGCAATAACATATCTTCCCGGCTCAATGAATAAATATGGATTTCCTAAGTTATATTCATTAATTTTTTCTTTAAATATTTTAACGACATTATAAGCTGTTTTATCTAAATTTAAATTATTTTCATTATTCTCATAAGTTATTCCAAAACCGCCGCCAATATTAATAAATTCAAATTTAATATTAAGTTTATTTGCAATATTTCCCGCAATATCCATTAATATTTTAGTTATTTTTTCAAAATAATCTTTGTCTAAAATGCATGAACCAGTCATCATATGAATTCCAAACTTTTTAAATCCTAATCTTAATGCTTCCTTATAGCATTCTAAAATTTCTTCTTCAATAATCCCAAATTTAGCTTCTTTTCCCCCAGTTACAATTTGGTTAAATTTGCCATTTCCAATTCCCGGATTAACCCTAAAACAAATAGTATCTATATTATTATTTTTTAAAAATTTTAATTTTTTTATATCATCTAAATTAATTATTGCATTATTTTTTATCCCATATTCCAATTCATCATTTCTATAATAAATTCCAGAATAAATAATATCATTAATCCCTGCTTTTTTCGCTAGATATATTTCCCCTGGACTTGAACAATCAGCGCACGAACCCATTTCTTTTAATATTTTTAAGATTTCTAAATTATTATTAGCCTTAATAGAATAATATAGTTTAAATTTATTATAATATTTTTTAAATGTATTAAACAAATTATTGTAGTTTTCTTTTATTCTTGATTCAGAATAAACATATAAAGGGGTATCATATTTCTCAGCTAAACCCAAAACATTAACATCTTCGATATATAATATTCCATTCTTGTCTTTTAAATGATTTTCTACTTTATACATTTAAATTGTGTTATAAAAATAGTTTTTAAAGTTTATGGGGTTACCCAGATTTGAACTGGGATTATGAACTCCCGAAGCTCATGTCTTTGCCAAGTTAGACTATAACCCCAACTTTTGATGAAACTTTTTTTTAAATTTATGAGCCTACTGGGAATCGAACCCAGATCTAAAGGTGTCTTCGAGTATTTCACCGAAGCCTTTTATTCTATCCGTTAAACTATAGGCCCTATACTTTTAAAATTGGCAAATTTAAAAACTTATTTAATTGTTTAAATCCTTACCACTAAAAAATTAATAAAATAAATCGAAAGGTATTTAAATAAAGTTAGGCTAACTTTCATAAAGTTATTTTAAAAAAAGGAGGTGGAGTTTAATGGCAGTAGATGCTGTTTCAACTACAGGTTCATTGATTTTAGATCCATTAATTAGCTTATGGAATGGTTTTGTGACGGTTTTGCCGGGATTAATTGCTGCGATTATTATATTAATAATTGGTTATTTCGTAGCATTGGGGGTTGGTCACGGAGTGAAAGTTTTATTGGAAAAAGCAAGTTTAGATTCTTATTTGGAAAAATCTAAATTCTCAAGTAAGGTTGGACATTTCCATTTGTCGAGGATTTTTGGGGAAATAATAAAATGGTATGTTTTCTTGATATTTATTAAGGCAGGAATTGACTTGCTTAGTTTAGGTGGTTTGTCTTCTATATTAAACCAGTTTGTGTTGTGGTTGCCTAATGTTATATTGGCTGCAATTATTGTTATCTTCGGTGTTGCATTTGCACACTTCTTAAGCATGAAGATCGAAGAGCACACAATGACTAAAGGTACAAAGTTCTTTAGCAAATTAGTTAAGATTGTTGTTTATTATATTGTTTTGGTTATTGCATTAGACCAAATTGGTGTTGATTCATCAATACTAGAGAACACATTCTTAATTTTGATTGCGGCAATAGCGGTTGGAATTGCCATTGCATTGGGTGTTGGTTTAGGAAAATCAATGCAACCTGAAGGAAGAGAAATAGTCAAAGACTTAAAAGAATTAATGCACCATTAATTTTTTCTTTTTTTCTTTTTAAAATAGATTTATACTTTACCTTTGCATCTTAATAAATCATCAATTGTTAATTCTGGAATTTCTGGATATTTAGATTTATTAGAAGTATCTAAGACCTTATGAACTTGTGTTTCTATGTAAGAAATGAATTCTCCATTTGCTAATCTTAAATTTTGTTTCCATATTTTTATCTAAACCAAAAACTATTTATAATTTTCTCTAGATAATTTTTCTTAACAAAAAGCTTTATAAATCATTTCTAGGATTAATCTTTTATGGTTAATCAAGAAGAACAATTTTTAATTCCATTAGACGAATATTTAAAAGTCGGGATACACATTGGGACTAAATTTAGAACTAAATACATGACTCCCTTTATATATAAAACAAGACCAGATGGTTTAGTTGTTTTAAATGTTCAAGAAATAGATAGAAGAATAAAATTAGCAGCCAATCTATTATCACAATATAATTCAGAAGATATCCTTGTTGTTTGCAGAAGGGAAAATGGATGGAAATCAGTAAGCTTATTTTCAAAATTAACAGGAATAAGAATATTCTCTGGAAGATATCCCCCTGGAATATTAACGAATCCAAACTTGAAAACATTTATTGAAACAAAATTAATTTTGGTTGTTGATCCCTGGCCTGATAAAAACATTGTTAAGGATGCTATAAAAATTGGAATTCCTGTAATTGCATTGTGTGATACAAACAATGAAACGAATAATCTTGATTTGGTTGTTCCATGCAATAATAAAGGAAAGAAAAGTTTAGGATTAATATTTTGGATTTTAGCAAGAGAATATTTAAAATCTAAAAATAAGGATATGAAAGAGAAAGTTGATGAATTTGTAGAAGAATAGTAATATTTAAATATAACAATATTTTATTATCTTAAAGAGGTGTTATGATGAAGCTTACGAAAATAATTTTTCTGGTGTTAATTTTTATATTTTTAATTAATTCAACCAATGCAGATATAACTGAAGAAGCTGTTTCAGTTAGATATAATTCTGTAGAAGATGTTGTTTTGACTGGAAGACCGGCTGTTTTTGATGTTGAAATAACAAATCTAAAAGAAAAAGGCGAGATAAAATCAATTGTTACAGATTCTAATTGGAGAAAAGAAAGTGATTATGGATTTTATAATCTTGACTCTGGGGCAAAAATAAAGGATATTTTTAAATTTTATCCTATTGGATTTTTACAACCTGGAAAATATTCTATTAACGTAAGGACATATTCAATAAATAAACCAGAAGAATTTGTTGATACTATGTTTATAGTCTCGGTTGTTCCGTATAGGGATTTGATTGAAGCTAAATTAGATTATAACCCCCAAGGATTAAACCCAAACAAAGATAATTTGATAACATTAAAGTTAAGAAACAGGCAAGAAATAAATTTAGAAGAGTTAGATGTTAAAATAAGAAGCGAGATTATAAATCAAGATATCAAAACAGATATTTCTAAAGCAGAATCAAAAGATTTTCCGTTTAATGTTAATTTAGGAAATATTGAAGAAGGAAATTACGAAATAAATATTTTTGCATTGTACAATAATAATATTGTTGCTAATATAACACAAATGGTTAAAGTTGGAATTTATAGTGATGTAAAAGAAATAAAAAAAGAAGAATTTTCATTTTTAATCAAAACATCAGAAATAACAAAACAGAATAATGGAAATAATGTTGCCAAAGAGATTTATACGAAAACATTTACCTCGTTTGAAAATTTATTTACAAAAGTAAGCCCAGAACCAAGCAATATTGAAAAATTAGACGGAGCTTATAAATATACATGGAAATTTAATTTAAACCCAAGCGATTCATATTTTATATTAGTAAAAACAAATTATGGAAAACCTGTTTTAATTTTGTTATTGATTATATTGCTAATTTATTTAATTTATAGAAGAAATTACGCTGGATTGACGATAATAAAGAAAGTGTTATTATTAAAATCAAAGGAAGGAAATATTGCAGGATTAAAAATATTATTGGTTTTGAAAAATGCAGGAAATGTTATAAAAAATATAAGAATTACAGATACAATTCCCGGTGTATTAGAATTGCCCCACGAGTATGGCACTTTGAAGCCAAATTCAACAAGACAAGGAGTTTCTGGGAGCATTGTTGTATGGGAAATTCGCGAATTGTTAAGGGGAGAAGAAAGGGTTATTGCCTATAAAATGAAATCTAAAGTGACAAATTTAGGAAACTTGACGATTCCAAGAGCAAACTGCAATTATAAGGATAATTCTGGAAAATTTTCCATTGTAAAATCTAACAGCCCCATAATATAAAATGTTTAGAAAATCTCAAGCTTCTTATTCTGATTTTTTGATTGGATTTCTTGTTTTGATATTAATAACTTTTATTTTTACAAGAACCATTATCGATTTGAATTCAAAAGATGATAAAATACAAGAATTAATCAATGATGGAAATGAAATCTCAAATTCTTTTATGAACCAAGGTTACAAGGAGGATGAATGGACTAATCCAAATGGGAGAATTGGATTTGTAAATGATGGAAAGATCATAAAAAATAATTTTGATAAACTTAGAGATTTGAATTATGATAAAACAAAAATACTTCTCGGAGCGAAAAGTGACTATGTTGTTTATTTTGAGTATGATAATAAAAAATTAAGTTATGGAAACAAAGAAGTTTATGGAAAATTTGATAATACAAATAAAATAAAATCAGAAAATATAATAAAAATAACAAGATTGGTTTATTCCCCTTTACATGAAAATAAAATAGTTAAAATGAACATATTAATATTTTAATAATTTATTATATCTCCTATTTTTATATTATTTTTATCTGTAAAACCAGCACTTACTTCTAAAACAACATTTGCTAATTCATTCGGATTATAAGATTTAATTGTAATATTTCTAGGATAGGGGGCATTTTTTTCAATCCGAATTATTTTATTGTCTTTAATCCAGATTATATCGATGTCAAATTTCATCCCAAGCATCCATATTCCTATTTTTTTTGATTTGTTGTCTTCTGGGAATAAAAATAGCATTCCTTCATCTTCTTTGATAGAATTAAAAATACTTAAACCACGAGATCTTGTTGCAGGATTATCTACAATATAAGCATTTATCACTTTATCATTTATTTTAATTTTTGTTTTCTGCAATGATTTTTCCAGAGATTTGTTTGATTTAAAAATATCAAAAATCCAAATAAATAATATTAAGAGAATTATTATTATTATAATTTTTGTTGATTTAACCATAATTTATTTAAATTTTTCTTCTTTATATATTTTTCACTTTAAAAAGAACAAAACTTTTATATATTTATTATTTATGGTTAGATAATCATGAATAAAATCTTAATATTCTTATTTTTTTCCTTTGTAATTATCTCTTCGTATTTTATATTAAAAGAAGATAAACCAATAGGAACCATTGTTCAAAAACAAGATGAACTAAAAATAATTTATCCAAAAGATTTAGAAAACGTTAATGGAGCAATAGAAATAAGGGGTGTTGCAGAAGAAAACTTTGATTTAATTGAAATTCAAATTGACTTAAATGGATGGAATAAAGCACAAGGGGTAAAAAAATGGAATTATTTTTTGGAAACTTCCGATTTAGAAAAAGGAATTCATACAATTTATGTAAGGGCTTCAAATAAAGATCATAATAAAATAAAAGCTGTAAGGATAAAAATAGAATAAGCTTTTAAATTTAAAAATTATAATAAATTTATGAAAAAGGGTTTCATTTTTTCAATGGATGCTTTTTTAGCCATAGTCTTATTTGTTTTTGTTTTGTTTTTAATTTATATATTTTCATTGCAGTCTACTAATATTAATCAAGAATATTTATTATCAAATGATATATTAACCTTATTCTCCAATTTAAAAATAGGCGAATTAAACATGACAAATTATACAAATGTTAATAAATTAATTTCTAAAGGCATAATTAACGATACGAATGTTACAATTTCACAGCAAATAATAGTATTTCAATTAAATGGAGATCAAGTAAACCTTAATATATTTATTGGTGATATTATAAATAAAACAATAAATAATAATTTAAAAATAGCTGTTTATTTAAACGAAACTAAAATTTATGGCGACAACCCAAATAAAGAAAATATATTATCGAGAAGAAGATTAATAACAAGATAATTATGCTTCTTCATTAATTATTTCTTTTGTATTTTGATCAAATGTTGCTGTAACTGATTTAGCAGAATTCATTGTTATTATGCATTGATTTGAATTTACACTATTACAGCCAGACCAGCTTGAAAATGTTGAATCTGATGAAGAAATTGCTGTCAAAGTAACTTGAGTTCCAGAATTATATGATTCTATACAATCACTACCGCAATTAATACCTATTCCAGTTATTGTTCCAGAACCTGTTCCTGATTTAGAAACTGTTAAGAAATAATTTTGTTGTTGTATTGAACTAAATGTTGCCGTAATTGTTTTATCTTGATCTATGTTTAATGTACAAGTTCCAGTTCCACTACAATCACCACTCCATCCTGCAAATGTATAACCTGAAAAAGGAATTGCTGTTAAAATAACCGGAGTCCCATCGTTATAACCAGAACTACAGATGCCGCCACAATTAATTCCCGTTCCACTTACTGTTCCAGGGCCATTTTTGTTAATTATTAAACTAAATTGATTGCAATTTCTAAATATTCTTTGATAATATTGCATAGAATTATTATTTAATCTAAATGAATTCGGCATTCCAACGACACAATATTCTGAATTTCCAGAAAAAGATAAATAATCAACACTAGAGTTGTCTGTGTTTTCTAAAGTTGAGTTTAATAAAGATTCAATTCCATTATTTGAAGCAATAAATCCAGTCCTGAAATCTCCTTTTAATCTTTGCAGGAAACTTGGAGCGTTAGGATTACTTTTGAAATAAGAATTATTAACGTGGATGCTTAAATTACCACCAGATAAATCAGAATAATAATTTCTGGTTATTTTTACTTTTTTAGTAAAATTAACCAGATAAATTGGATCATTATAATTTTCTATATTTATTAAGACATAAACACTGTTATTGTTAAAATTCCAAGAAGTTTCATTTTTTAAATCCCTTATTTCATAACTAAAATTTATTCTCACAATTAAATTCCAAGGATCATTTTGGTATATTTTTAAAGAATTGATATTAATCTCAGAATAATTAAATATAATTCCATTTTCAAAACTCAAAGGCAATAATCCGCTTAAAGTTGAATTTAAAGTATAGCTTAAACCATTTGAAAACATTGTATTTTGTATTTGGTTATTATATTTGCCATTATTCATGACTTGTTTTAAATAATTTTCTGCATTATTTACATAATTTCGATTTACAAATTCGTATTCTAATAAAGATAGGATTGCTTGATTTGCAGATGATTTTATTGCTTCTGGAATTAAAGTTGAATTAAGGTTTTTAAAAAATAAATTTGAATTATCAATTTTAATTTGAGTTAATTGCATATTATTTTTTCTGCTGTTGAGATTTATTAAGAAAGCAGTAATTATTACAAACAACAATAATACTGTTATAAAGGTAAAAACGACCCCTTTTTTCATGATGCCCAAACCTTTATTGTTAAATAAAATATATTTAATGATTTTTGACTGAATAGATCCGCTTTAACATATATCAAAGCAAATAAAATTAATATAATAAATAGAAAAATTATTAAAATATTTTTGACTTTAATCACCATAAAATTATAATTATTTTTTAATATTTAAACATTATGTTATCTAAAATAAAAACGTTTATATACAATGTTTATTGATTAATATTATGGCCGTAAATATTACAACTGCTGTTGATTCATTGGTTGAGTTAATAAATGACAAAAAGAAGATTAGCTTAGAAAATGCTTCAAAAGAACTTGGTCTACCAGAACATATAGTAAATGAATGGGCCATATTTTTGGAAGAAGAAGGAATCATAAAAATAGATTATAAATTATCAACACCTTTTTTAATAGCTACAATAAAGAAAGAGCTTAATGAATCTGATTATGTAAGAGAAATAGAAATAATTTTTAGAGAGCTGGAAGTTATGTTTTCTGGCTTAAATAAAATTAATATTGAACATAAAATACAAATAAAAACGATTGAGGATGTAAAGAATTTTATAAAGAAATCACCAAAAAATAATTCATTAAATAACGATGCTGTTTACATGCAAAAATTTGTTTTGCAGTACGAAATCAGCGAATTAATAAATAAAATAAAAAAATTAAAAACTTACAGCAAAAAAGATTACGATGATATTAGTAGTTCATATGAAAGCATGATAAAGAGAAAAAAAATATTTGATAATAATTTAAATAACATAAAGAGGTGATTGGCTTTTGCCATTGATATGGTTGTAAAAGATACTTATAGTTTTTACTCGGAAAATATTCCAATAACCATAAATATTGAAAGTTTAAAGGACGAGTTTGTCTTAATTTACAATGTTTCAATTTCACAGATAAGTTCTAACACAGAAATAATTTTAGATAAGATAAAAGATGAATTGGCGAATGAAGTTAAATTAGGAATTGGAGAAGTCATAGATATAAAAAAATCAGATTTTATAAGAAAAAAATTTGAGGAAACAATCACATATTTATTGAATAAATATCTTCCTAATTTACCGAAAGACACAAAGGGTTTTCTTACAACATATTTAATTCATAAAAGCTTGGGATTGGGAAAAATTGAACTTTTATTAGATGATTCAAATTTAGAGGAAATTGTAATTAATAATGCTGAAGAACCTGTTTGGGTTTATCATCATAAATATGGCTGGCTTAAAACTAATTTAAAATTAAAAAATGAAGATCAGATAAAACATTATGCTTCATTAATTGGAAGAAAAGTTGGAAGATCAATTACGATTTTAAATCCATTATTGGATGCTCAATTAGAGACGGGAGAAAGGGCAAATGCAACTTTAAACCCAATTTCAATAAAAGGAAACACAATAACATTAAGAAAATTTTCTGCAAAACCGATTACAATAACAGATATGATTAACGCAAAAACAATTTCAATTTCAGCCGCTTGCTTGATATGGGCTGGAATTGAATTTGAATTAAGCGCTTTAGTTGCAGGGGGAACAGCTACGGGTAAAACAAGCGTATTGGGCGCATTATGTGGTTTTTTCCCGCCAAACCAGAGAATTATAACTGTTGAAGATACTGCTGAAATAAAACTTCCAAAATATCTTCATTGGATTCCTATGCTAACAAGATTATCGAATGTTGAGGGCAAAGGAGAAATAACGCTTTTAGACTTAATAATAAATTCATTAAGAATGAGGCCTGATAGAATTGTTGTTGGAGAAATAAGAAGACAGGCTGAAGCAGAAACATTATTTGAGGCAATGCATACAGGACATTCAGTTTATGCCACCTTACATGCAAATGATGTTGAAGAAACAATAAACAGGATTACAAATCCCCCTATCAATATTTCAAAAACACTGCTTCCTTCAATATCAATGATAATTGTTATGTACAGGAATAGGAGAACCGGAATAAGAAGAATTTTTCAAGTTGCAGAAATGTTAAAGGATGGAAATGCTAATGTTTTATTGCAATTTGATTTAAAGCAGGATAAATTGCTTACCTCAAACAGGTCATTGAGATTAATGCCGGAGTTAGAATTGCAGACAGGATTGACAACGCAGGAATTAAACCATAACTTAAAAGAAAAAAGTGCGATTTTGTCATGGCTTTCCAAGAAAAATCTGAATGACGTGAATAATATTGGAAAGATTGTGGCTACTTATTATACAAATAAAGAAGCATTAATGAGGTTTATTAAAAAATGAATTTTAATAATTTAGCAAGAAAATTCTCATATTTAAAAATTCAATTAGCAGAGGCAAACATAAATTTAACAATAGAACAATTTTTAAGAAAAATTTTCATTAATTCATTAATCGTTTCTATAACCTTGACGTTGTCATCATTGATGATATTTTCTAAATTAGATATTAATTTGCTAATTGGCTTGTTATTATTTCCATTTATTTTTGGAGTAATATTTTTCTTTTTTCTTAATTCTCCAAGGAGCAAGGCTAATAAAATAACAAGGGAAATAGACGGAGAAATTGTTTATGCAGGAAGATTTTTATTGATTGAATTAAGTTCAGGAGTATCTTTGTTTGAAGCAATAAAAAACATTTCAAATGCTTACCCTGTCATTGGAAAATATTTCAAGCAAATAGTTGACAAGGTTGAATCTGGAAAACCAATGGAAGTTGCGCTAAGCGAAGTGAGTGAGATTACTCCAAGCACGAATTTCAGAAAACTATTATTTCAAATTATTAACTCCATGAAAACAGGTGCTGATATAAGCAAGTCGTTGGAGGGAATAACAGAACAAATTTCAAAAGAACAATTAATTAAAATAAAAGAGTATGGAAAAAAATTAAATCCAATGGTTTTATTTTATTTATTAATTGCAATAATAATGCCAAGTTTGGGTGTAGCAATTTTGTCATTAGTCTCAACATTTACAGGATTTTCATTATCATTGGCAAATTTAATTGGAATTAATTTTGGAATTGCGATACTTCAATTTATGTTTTTATCAATAATAATTGGATTGAGGAAAGGATTATGAGTCTTATAATTCCCGAGAAGATAAAAAGAAAGCTTGAGCTTAGCTTGTCTAATGCTGATATTGGAATGAATGCAGATAAATTAATTATGCAATCTTGGATATTTTGCTTGGTTTTAGGATTGATTATCTTGTCATTTTTTACCAAAGATTTAAGGAATTCATCAAATTTTATTAATGATTTAGTAAAATATTATCTAATTTCTCTGCTAATTGCCTTGCCAATAATAATATTTTATTTTTATTCTAAAATTGCACTGAAAAAAGTCAAGAGAAAAAAAGAAATTGAATTCGTATTATCTGATTATCTTGAGTTAGTTGCAGCAAATTTAACGGCTGGAATGCCAATTGATCAGGCAATGTGGTATGCTATAAGAGAACGTTTTGGCATCTTGGCAAAAGAAATAGAAATTGTCGCTAAAAAAGTTATTGGAGGAGAAGATTTAGAACTAGCTTTATTGGAATTTACAAATAAATATGATTCTGATTTGTTAAAAAAATCAATCATGCTTTTAATAGAAGGGTTAAGAGCAGGGGGAGAATTATCCGGCATAGTTAATAAAATTGCGTGGAATATAAAAGAAACACAACTAATTGAAAAAGAAATAAAAGCAGAGATAACAACTTATGTGATTTTTATAACATTTGCTTCTGTTATTATTGCTCCTTTTTTATATGCCTTATCTCATAGAATAATTATTATAATGGGAGATATTATAGGAAAAGTTGATATAAACACAATATCAAATGGAGCAAGCAATATTCCTTTAAAATTTTCAAGCGAGAGCATTATTTCAGCTTCTGATTTTAAAATATTTATTTTTATTAATTTGTTTATAACTGCCGTGTTTGCTTCTATGCTAGTTTCAACAATCAGGAAAGGCGAGATAAAAGCAGGATTAAAATTAATACCAATATTTATTATTGTAAGTTTTGCCTTATTTTTAATTGCGTCTGTAATATTAACATCTGTTTTTAAGGGAGTCATAACGTAAGATTTATTAATAATAGAACTTCTATTTTTAACATGAGAAAAGCACAAGCTGCAATGGAATTTTTAATGACATACGGCTGGGCTATATTAATTATTGCGGTTATTATCGGGGCTTTATTTGCTTTAGACGTTTTTAGCCCAAACTCTCCAAATATTTGCAGTTCAAGTTACCCAATTGCTTGCAGTGATATTAAATTAGATAATACTGGAAAAATTGAAATTACCCTGAGCGAAAGTGATACGTCTATGGCTAATTTAACTAAAATAGATTTAATTAATCCTGTAGAAGCAAATTGCAATGTTCTTAATGGTGAAATAGTTCCAGATAAAAAAAATACATTAAATTGTAATCCTTCTCCAATTGATTTAAATGATTTAAGCGATGGAGAAAGATTTTCTGGCATTGCTGAGATTAAATATATTCTTTCAGATGGGGGAAGTGAACATTTAATTAAATTAAAGTTTTCAGGCACAATAGAGAAAGGTTAATAAACAAGCAAAAGCTTTAAATATTAAAATATATATTAAAACAAAGAGGTGATACTTAGATGAGAAAAGCACAAGCTGCAATGGAATTTTTAATGACATACGGCTGGGCTATATTAATTGTTTTGGTTGTAGTGGCTGCGTTATTTTTTTTAGGTGTTTTAAATCCAAAGACAGGTAATAATTGCATTCCTGTAGCACCGTTTGCATCGTGTGATTTAAAAGCAAGCAGTATAGCTGGTTCGCAAGAAATTGTTTTAAAGTTTCCAGGTGATGCTGCAAAAGATGTTAAACTTTCAGCGATGAAAATAAACGATAATGATTGTGGTATGCTTAATACAGGGATATCCTCAGGCACTAAAACTACATTTATATGCGCCGTGAGCCCCGGAGCTAAAGGAGATAAATATTCTGGAACAGTTGATGTAACCTATACTTCAATTGGCGGATTAACACACACAACACAATTAGTTGTATCTGGCTTAATTGAATAATTTTTTCTTTTTTGTAAAGATTTTTAAACAGCTAAATTATTTTAAATTTAATGATAGAAGTTATTACAATTGGCGGTTGCAGTGAAGTTGGAAAAAACATGACTGCAATAAAAATTGATGATGAAATTATCATTCTCGACATGGGATTATATCTTCCAGCTGTTTTAAAATTTGAAGAAGGAGACCCCCATGAATTGACAACAAAAGATTTAATTAAAATAGGTGCTGTTCCTGATGATTCTGTCTTAGAAAAATATAAAGATAAAGTTAAGGCAATTATTTTTGGACACTGCCATTTAGATCATATTGGGGCTCTGCCTTATTTAGCAAATCATTATAATTGTCCAATAATTGGCTCCCCATATACATTAGAAGTTTTAAAAAATTTATTAGAAGAGCATGAAACAACAATTAAAAACAGATTTAAGCAATTAAATATTAATTCTCACTTGGAAATTTCTGAGAATATTAAGATTGAATTTATTAATATAACGCATTCAACCCCGCAGACTGTTTTGATTGTTATTTACACTAAGCATGGAACTATTGTTTATGCCAATGATTTTAAATTAGACAATCACCCTATTATTGGAAAAAAGCCAGATTATGATAAGCTAAAAGAATTAAGCAAAAAAGGGATTTTATTGCTGATAATGGATTCTTTGTATTCGAACTTAGATGCAAAAACACCTTCTGAAAAAGTAGCAAAAGAAATGCTTAAGGATGTTTTATTGGGGACAAAAAATGAAGATAATTTAATAATTGTAACAACTTTTTCAAGCCATATTGCAAGATTAAAAAGTATCATTGAATTTGGGAAAAATTTAGATAGAAAAATAGTTTTTTTAGGAAGAAGCTTGTATAATTATGTTACTGCTGCTGAAAAAGTAGGATTAGTTGATTTTTCTAAACAAGTTGAGATAATTGGCTTTAGGTCTTTAGTTAAGAAAAAATTAAGGATGATTGAAAAAGAAGGAAGAGGAAATTACTTAGTTGTCTGCACAGGCAATCAAGGAGAACCAGAAGCTATTTTAACAAAGATGGCTAATAAGAAAGATATTCAATTTGAATTTCTTCCAAATGATATTGTAATATTTTCATGCAGGACAATTCCAACTGAAATGACAATTAAAAATCGCGAGAATTTGGAAAAGAGACTAAAGCAGTTTCACGTTAGGATATTTAAGGATATTCACACTTCAGGACACGCTGCCCGCGAAGATCATCGTGATTTTATAAATATATTAAAGCCGAAGCATATAATTCCCGTTCATGGGGGGAGAGATATAACAAAAGGATTAGAAACTTTATCTGAAGAAATGGGATATAAATTAAATAAGACAGTTCATTTTGGAGATGACGGAAAAAGCATAATTATTGTTTAGTTCCAAACTGCAATAAACTTGAGCTTGTTTCCTCTAATATTTTTCCGTTTATTGCATCTACTTTAACGTTAAAAAGATTAAACTCGCTTGTAACTAAGCTTATATTCCATAATAATTTTTTATTTAAACTTTGGATAATTATTATTTCCTTGATAAATCTCTGGTTTTTATGCTTGCTTAAAATTAATTTAACGACATCATCAAAGGAAAATTTGACATCTTTTAAATCAATTTTTTCTATATTTTTACTTTCAGAAAAAACATCCTCGTCTTTTATAATTTTAATATCTTTTGAGACAACAAAAGCAGTTATCTTATTTGTTTTTGGAAAATAATAATCAAACTGCCAGTTGCTTGTTTTTTCTTCATCTTTCAACAAAAAAACGCTTGACAGATAAGCATCTTCATTCTTTTTTTTCCACGATATAAACCTTTTGTCATTTGTTAGTTTTTTATATTCTTCAATCATGATTTTAATTATTCTTATGGTTATTTAAAATTAACCTAAATTCAATTTTTTATGTTACTTATTTAATTTTTGTTATTCAAATACCCTAAAAAATTTTTGTGCGACTTACTCCGCGCCCAGAATTTGGATCATCTTTCTTTTAAGAATGTTCTTGCTTGTTATTTTTTATCTTTAATTTCCTTTAAAATTTCTTCTATAAAATTATCAGCTTTAACATTAAATTTAATTTTTCCATCCAAAGTTCTTACAGCTAATGTCTTGTTTTTAACTTCCTTATCCCCAATTGTTAAGCTATAATTTATTTTTCTTAATTGAGCTTCGCGGACTTTTTTAGGGATGCTTTCATTTCTATCATCTAATTCAACTCGAATATTATTCTCTTTTAATTTTTTATAAACTTCCTTTGAGAATTTTAAATTGCTTTCATTTACATTCATTATAATAACTTGCAATGGATTTAGCCATAAAGGAAATTTACCAGAATAATGTTCTATTAATATTCCAATAAATCTTTCAAAGCTCCCAAATATAGCGCGATGAATCATTACAGGAGTATATTTTTTATTGTCGTTTCCTTCATAAGTTAAATCAAACCTCTCGGGCATCTGAAAATCCAACTGTATTGTTGCTAACTGCCAATCGCGATTTAAAGCATCTTTAATATGAATATCTATTTTTGGACCGTAAAATGCCCCCTCTTTTTCTTTAATTTCATATTTTAATTTGTTTAATTTTAATGCCTGCTCTAAAGATTTTTCTGCTTTGTCCCATAATCTTTTATCGCCTAAAGCCTTATCTGGCTTTGTTGCCAAGTAAAAATTCGGCTTAAAATTAAAAATCGAATAAAATTTATTTATTAAAACTGAAACTTTTGAAATTTCATCTTGAATTTGCTCTTCCATGCAAAAAATATGGGCATCATCCATTGTTATTTGCCTTACCCTAAACATTCCGCCCAATGCCCCTGATAATTCGTTTCTATGGAGTCTTCCTATTTCATTTAATTTAATCGGCAAATCTTTATAGCTTCTTAATTTTGAAGAATAAACAATTGTTGCTTCAGGGCAATTCATCGGCTTTAAATAATAGTTTTCTTTGTCTAAATTTAACTGAAACATGTTTTCTTTGTAATGTTCTAAATGCCCTGATTTTTTAAATAAACTTTCTTTAACTATAATCGGAGTATTAATCTCTTTGTAACCATCATTATCATGAATTTCTCTCCAAAATTTTTCTAATTCCCTGAAAATAATCATGCCATTTGGCAGCCAAAATGGGGCTCCTGGAGATATTTCATTAAAGAAAAATAATTCTAATTCTTTTCCTAATTTTCTATGGTCTCTTTTTTCGCTTTCCTCTAATCTTTTCAAGTAATCATTTAATTCATCTTTTGTATTCCAGCATGTTCCGTAAATTCTTGTTAATTGCTTATTTTTAGAATCTCCTTTCCAATATGCTTGCGCTATTTTTAATAATTTAAATGATTTAATTTCAGAAGTATTTTTTACATGTCCGCCTTTGCATAAATCCAGATAATTTCCGTGCTGATAAAATTGTATTCTTTCTCCTGGAATTTCCTTTAATAATTCTAATTTATAAGGCTGGTTTTTTAATAAATTTAATGCCTCTTTTCTTGGCATTAAAACTTTCTTGAAATCTAGTTTTTTGTTGGCAATTTCATGCATTTTATTTTCAATTTTCATTAAATCTTTTTCTGCAATATTTAGATTGTCAAAATCATAATAAAATCCATCTTCAATGCTTGGGCCTATTGCTAATTTAACATCTGGATAAATATCTTTTACTGCAGAAGCTAATAAATGTGCGCAAGAATGTCTTAATTCTTCCAAGCTCATATTTTTAATTAATAATTGGATTATTTAAAATTAACTTTTTATTGAGCTGTTAAGTAAACGTTACCTAAGATAACTAATTTTGATAATTTTATATTGAGTTTCGTAAGAACTTAATTTTTCTTATTGTTTTTATAATAGAGTAATATAAACAGAGAACAAATCAAAACAAATATGCTAAAGGTAAATAACGAAGTTTTCAGATTATAAGCCTTGTTAATATGTCCTATCAATGGAAATAGTAAGGTTATTCCTATGTTGTCAAACATATTATTTATAGAAAGCATTGTTGCCCTATGTGATGATCCGGCATGACGATTCACATAATCTCCAATAATTACTTCGTAAAAACCCTGAACAAATGCGATTATTAAGAAAAATAAAAGACCCGCATATGGAATAACAAAAGACAATAAAAGAATAGAAAAGAAAGTTAAGATAGTAATTAAATAAATAGACTTTTTTTCCCCGATTTTTTCTTCTAAAGTGTGAGCTTTCTTTGAACTATAAGCAGAAACTAAATTCATAACAAAAGAAACTACGCCAATTAAGGCGATAGGAATTAAAACGGCTTCAAAGTATTTTGATGATAAACTTAACATGATTGAAATTGTTGAGCCAATCAAGAAGGTAAATAGGGCAAGATATTTTAGGTAGTAATTGCTTTTGAAGAATTCTAAACCTTCTTTTAAATGGTTTAATGAGTTTGTAAAATTAACTTTTGTTTTTGATTCATAAGGTTCTTTTAAGAAAAAAGTTAAAATAAACCCTAAAGTAATTAATGGTAATGAAGCAAGGGCAGGTAATTTATAGTTTATAGTAAAGAGATATGCACCAATAATGAATACTATGGCCATTGAGACTTTAGAAATTGTATTTGCTAAACCAGATATTTTCTTATGTTCATCTTCTCTTTTCAATCTCTTTAAACTGTCATAAAGTAAAGCGGAGTTTGTTCCAGAGCTAAAACTTACACCGATACCACTTATAATTTTTGCAATTAGAAAAATCCAAAAACCATTAAAAAAAGCGACTAAAAATATTTCAATAACGTACATCGCTCTTGAGATTAAAAGAGCTTTTTTCTTGCCTAATAAATCTGCAATAACCCCTGTCGGAATTTCTAAGACTAATGTAGAAAAGGCAAAAACTGCCATAATAATTGTAAATTGTTCTAAAGTTACTTGGGAAGCAATATAAAATAAAGCTAGAACCGGAATAAAAAATCTGCCCCACATTAAACTACCGATGATGTAATTTAATTTTATGTTCCGCTCAAAATATCTTTTATCTTTCATTATTTTTATGTTAATCTAATGGATTTATTAAAATATGGTTTTTCATTTATTACATGTACTTAACTTAATCAAATTTACCCTTCAAGAATTTTTTTATGTCTATCTATAATCTAAGAAGGTCTTTTTTTCCTAAACTAGGTATAAAATAGCAACTTTATTTTTAATGTTTTCTAAATTTAAATCTTTAAAAAATTATGATAACACGACTGCACCTTTTATAGCAAACTATTTAAATTAGTAATTATTTAAAAGAATATGAAAAAATTGATATTACTCTTGATTTTAATTAGTTTTATGCCTTTTGCAAATGCAGAAATTAATTTATTGAGCAATATTGAAAATTTTTATAATATAAATGAAAAAATTCCCCTGAAATTATCAATAAGTTCCAATGAAGAAAGAGATGGTTTTGTTAAGGCTTCTTTAATATGCGATAAAAACAATATTGATTATTTTATGAGTCCTTTTGCATTCACCACAAGTCAAAAAGAAATTGAAATTCCTGAATTAAGATTGACAAAAAATATGCTTGGAAAATGCAGTTTAGAATCTTCTTTGTTGGATAATTCAAATATATTAATTGAAAAAAAAATCATTAAATTATTTGAAGTCAGCGAGAATCTAAATTTAAATTTTGATTTAAATAAAGATAAATTATTGCCGAATGAAGAATTAAAAATTACAGGGGAAGTAAAAAATATTCGGGGAGAATCATTAAATACAGGAAAAGTAAAAATTTATTTTGATAATCAAGAATCTCAGACAGATTTAGACAAAGGAAAATTCTCTTACAGTTACAGAATTCCAGGAAATATAAAATCAAATACGCATTCATTAAAATTAAGCTTTGATGATAATAATGGAAATAAAGTTGCAAAAGAATCTAGCATAAGCGTTATTCCAAAGCCAAGTTCATTAAAAATAAAGATTAATAAGCTTGATTTTCTTCCAAAAGAGCAAGTACTAATTGAATCATTATTGTATGACCAAGCTGATGATTTAATAGAAAACGATGCAAAAATAAAAGTTTATGATACAAAAAATAATTTAATTAGAGAAGGCAATAATAATTTAGATTTTACTTTAGATCAATACGCGCTTCCCGGCACTTGGGTAATAAAGGCAAGCACAGATGATTTTAACATAGAAAGCAAGTTTAATATTGGAGAAATCAAAAAAGTTGAAACTTATTTAGAGGATGGAACTGTCTATATTAAGAATATAGGAAACGCCCCATTCAATCAAGAAATTAAAATTGAAGCCATTGGGGAAAATGGCAAGGAATTTTACAAGAAAGTTGAATTAAATCCAAAAGAATCAAAAGCAATTCCTTTATCAAGTGAAATAAAAGAAGGTGGGAAATTCAATATTAATGTTTTAGCAAATAATGAAAAACAATCTTATCAAAGCGTTAATATTCCCGAGAGCAATAATCCATTATATTTGACAGGAAGGGTAGTATCAAATACAGGCAATATGGTTGTAGATAAACCATTTATCCCATTAACAATAATTATCGCTTTAGCATTATTAATATTTGCAAGAAAGTCTAGAAAAAGAAATATTGAATATAAAAGACAAAGAGATTCTCAGGAAGGTTATAATATTGCTAAGAAAATAGAACAAGAAAAAATGAAAATGGGAATAAAGCCAAGAAGATTTAAGATTGATGAAGCAGAGGCAAAAGATTTCACTAATAGAATGTTAAAAAACGCGGAAGATAATAAGAAAAATAATCAAGGTTATTTATACAGAAATCCACCAAAAGAAAAAGGTGGATTATTTGGAATGTTTGATTAATTTATTTTTTATTTCAGAAAAAATATTTTTGCTTTTCTCCTTTATTTCAGGAATATATTTTTCCATCGGAATTAGGGAATCGTCTTTGCTTCTATTTCCATATTTATCAAAAAATGTAAATGACCATAATCTATATCTTTGCTTATTATTTGGGTTTTTTTCTTTGCTATAACCTAAAGTAATAATTGAATAAGGTATTAAATTATCCGGTATTTCTAATTCTCTTTTAACCATTTCATTGTCAAATGCACCAACCCAACAGCTGCCTATTCCTAAACTTGTTGCAATTAATAAAATGTTTTCAATAAAAGCAGCGCAATCCTGCTTGCAATAAAGTTCTCCTTTAACTTTATAAAATTTTTTTACATATTCTTCGTTTCCCAAAATAACTAAATGAATGGGGGCATCTTTCATCCAACTCTGATTCAAGCTGGCAATTGCCAATGATTCCCGTTTTTCTTTGTTTTTAACAACAATTACCTGCCATTGCTGCAGATTCCCCGCGCTAGGAGCAAATGAAGCATAATTAATTATTTTAGCTATGTCTTCGTCATTTATACTTTTGTTTATATAGTTCCTGCAAGAATATCTCTTTTCAAGAACTTCAAATAAGTCCATTTCAAAAACTTTAAATGTTAGTAGATATTTAAATCTTGCTATGAGGTATCTTGAATTAGTAAATATTTATTTGGAGCTTGAAAAAACAACTAAAAAATTAGAAAAAGCAGATATCTTGGTTAATTTTCTAAAAAATTTAAATAAAAATGAGATTAGAAATATAATTTATTTATTGGAAGGGAGGGTATTTCCAGAGTATGATGAAAGAAAAATTGGAATGAGTTCTAGATTAATTTTAAAGGTTATTTCAAATTCCATCGGAATTTCAATAAATGAAGTTGAAAATAAATGGAAAGAATTAGGGGATTTAGGAAAAACCGCTGAATTATTAATTAAAAGAAGAAAACAAATGGTTTTAGCAAGACATGAATTAACATTAAATAAAGTTGTTGAAAATTTAAGGAAATTAGCAACATTTGAGGGAGAAGGAACTGTTGATAAAAAAATTATGCTTGTTGTTGAGTTATTAAATTCAAGCGAGCCGGAAGAAGCAAGATTTATTGTTTCGACAATAATGGAAGAATTAAGGGTTGGTGTTTCTACAGGAATAATTAGAGACAGCATATCAAAATTATTTGAAATTGATATAGAAGAAATTGAAAAAGCATATAATTTGACAACTGATTACGGCGAGTTAGCTGAATTATTAAAAGAAAATGGAATTAAAGCTTTGGAGAAACTTTCATTGAAGCCAGGAATTCCGATCAAGTCAATGCTGGCAATTTTAGCGGAAAGTGTTGAAGAAGGATTTGAAGCTTTAGGAAAACCAGCACAATTTGAAGAAAAATTAGATGGATTTCGTGTTCAAATTCATAAGGATAAAGATATTAAAATATTTACAAGAAATTTGGAAAATGTTACTAATCAATTTCCAGACATTGTGAAGTTTATAAAAGAAAATGTTAAAGCAAAAAATTTTATTTTAGATGGGGAAGCTGCTTCTTACGATAAAAAGACAAAGAAACATTTGCCGTTTCAAACAATTTCACAGAGAATAAAAAGAAAATATGATATTTATAAAATGATAAAGGATTTTCCTGTTGAACTTTGCCTGTTTGATATCATTTATTGCAATGGAAGAAGCTTAATTAACGAGCATTTAATAAAAAGACGAGAAATATTAGAAAGTATAATAAAACAGGAAAAAGGAAAGATAGTTTTAACTAAAAAATTAATTACAGATAATGAAAATAAAGCCAAGAAATTTTTTGAAAACTGTTTGAAAGAAGGAAATGAAGGAGTAATGATAAAAAACATTAACTCATCTTATGTGGCTGGAAGATATGTTAATGGCTGGATGAAACTAAAAAATATTTTAGAACCATTGGATTTGGTTATTACAAAAGCAGAATATGGCGAAGGAAAAAGATCAAAATGGCTCAGCAGTTTTACTATTGCATGCAAATCAGAAAATGAATTATTAGAAATTGGAAAAGTAAGCACTGGAATTAAAGAAAAAGGAGAGGGTATAAATTATAATGAAATGACGAAGATTTTAAAACCTTTGATTTTGAAAGAGGATGGAAAAGAAGTTATTGTAAAGCCAAAAATTATACTTGAAGTTGGCTATGAAGAAATACAAAAAAGTCCATCTTATTCTTCGGGATTTGCACTGAGATTTCCAAGATTTTTAAGAATTAGAGAAGAGAAAAATACAAATGAGGTTAATACAATTAAAGATATAGAAAAGATATATAACTCTCAAAGGGCTAAAAGTATGTAGTACAACTAGTATACTTAAAAATAAAAATCTTTATATATTAGAGAGTTTTCCTAGTAAGAAGTAATAACTATACTATACTCAAGAATAATAAAAAAAGAGGGGGTTAAATTCCTGGGGGGGATAATTAGATGATTGTAAAAGAAGATTTTTTAAACAAACTACGTCAATATTTTGGATTGAATTTATATGAGGCTAAAATTTGGACAGCATTGCTTTCTCGTGGCGTTTCTACGGCAGGTGAATTGGCAGATATTGGAAATGTGCCAAGATCAAGGGCATATGATATTTTAGAATCTTTGGAGAAAAAAGGTTTTGTTTTAATGAAATTAGGAAAGCCGATAAAGTATATTGCTGTTGATCCAAAAGAAGTTGTTATAAGAGTGCAAAAATTAATGAGAGAAGATGCAGAAGACAGAGTTAAAAATTTGGATAATTTAAGAGGAACTGACTTGCATAAAGAATTAGAATTATTGCATAAACAGGGAATAGAGTTTGTTGAGCCAACTGATTTAAGCGGAGCAATAAGAGGAAGGCATAATATTTATTCTCATTTAGATTTGATGGTGAGAAATGCTGAAAAAAGCGTTACATTAATGACAACTTCAAAAGGGTTATTAAGAAAAGCGGAAGCATTAAAATCAGCCTTTGAAAAATTAAAGAAAAAAGGGGTAAGAATAAGAATAGCTGCTCCATTGACGAAAGAAAGCATTCAAGTTGCCAAGGATTTGAGCAGGGTTGCTGAAGTAAGACATGTTGACAAATTAGCGTCGAGATTTTGCGTTGTTGATGGAAAAGATTTGACATTTATGCTAATGCATGACGACAATGTTCATCCCAGCTATGATGTCGGGGTTTGGGTAAATACACCTTATTTCGCGAATGCTTTGGAAAACATGTTTGAATTAGCTTGGAAAGACATGAAACCTTTAAATTTAGTTAAAGTTTAAAATGACAGTATTAATTAATTTTTTCTTTTCCCTTTTTAGATTAATTTATATTTCTAAAGATTGTCATTAGAGTTTAACTGATGGCGTAAATTTTTCTATTTTTTTAAGTTTATCTCAAAGAATTTTTTATTTCTTTATACAATTCATTTAATCTTATGCTTCTTTCGTCTATGACTTGAGAAGCTAATTGTTTTAATTTGCTTGCTTGAGTTCCAAAACGAGATGAGAATTTACTTATGTTAATAACCTCTGGTTTAATTTCTTTAATTAAATCCAATGTTTTTTGAAAATCTTCTTCTGTTTCGCTTGGATAACCGACAATTATATCTGTTGAAATTGTAATATTATCAAATTCTTCCCTAAATTTTTTAACAATTAATTTAAAATTTTCAACAGTATGAATTCTTTTCATATCTTTTAAAACTTTTTCGCTTCCGCTTTGCACGGGAATATGGATAAATTTCATTATTTTTTCGTTTTTGAAAGATTGAATTAATTTATCCAAAATTTTAGTAGCGTGCCATGGATTCATCATTCCAACTCTAATTTTATAATCTCCTTGAGTTGTAACAATCTCGTTTAATAATTCTGATAGATTTGTTTTAATATCAAATCCATAACATCCATTATCTTGACTTGTTAAATGGATTGTTTTGCAATTATCATTGACGCAATCTTCGATAGCTCTTTTTATATCTCCAATTCTATAAGATATTAAATTTCCACGAGCCAATTTAGTTGCGCAGAACGAGCAATTATTTAAACAACCTTGTCCAATAGGAACAATTCCAATTCCATTTTTGCTTCTTATTATTGGAATTTTTAATCTATTTAATTCTTTTTTATCTGAAAACTCATCGCGGGGGTTTTCTAAAATGCTCGGAATTTTTATTAATGAATTTGTATCAAATACAGCTTTAATATTGGGAGCATATCTCCTTATATCAATTGTTTTTGTCAAACAACCCCCAACAATTACTTTTTTGTCCTTAGAAACTTTTCTTAAATAGTCTAATTCTTTTGACTGAGTTTTATTTTTTACAGAACACGTGTTTACAATAATATAATCAGCATCTTTCTCATTGTTAACAATATTACAACCTTTTTCTTTTAGTAATCCAGCTATTGCTTCTGAATCAGAAATGTTTGCTTGGCACCCGTAAGTCTTGATAAAAATATTGTTTATCTTTTCCATTTATTTAACCAATCATCAAATTTAAAATAAATTAGAATAGAACCAAATAAGGTTCCAATAGCCCCAAATAATTTATCTAAAAAAGAATCTACTTCAATTGGCTGGTAATGATCAAAAAACATATTGGTATTAAATGTCAAATCTCCATATTTTTGAAATAATTCCCATAGGAAAACCCCAAAAATTAAATTAAATATTAAACTAAATATCGCAACTTCTTCTTTTCTAATGGGCTTATTAATTAATTTTAATTTAATAAAATAATAAATAATTCCAAATATTATTGCATAAACAACTAAATTTGCAAAATGAGAATAACTATCAAAATCAATAGGCATTTTTTTAAAAAATAATGTCAAACCAGCGCTTGTGAATAATAAAAATAATGCAAGATATTCAAATAAATTTAATAGATTTTTATTGTATTCTTTTACAAGATATTTTTTATAGATAATTCTTGGCAACAACATCAAAATTGGAACTAAGATAGTCCAGACAATTCCTAAATAATACTCTTTTCTAAATAATTTTGTTATTCCAACTGTAAAAATAACTAAAATTGATAAATTATATATTATCTTAAATATTTTCATTTTCTTTCCTTAATTTTATTAGTTTTTTTAATCTTTTTCTTTCAATTTTCATTAACTTTTTAAATTTTCTTTTTTCTTTTATTCTCTGAAACATAATTTCTAATTTTTCTCTATTTTTAATTTTGATATTTTTAAATTTTTCAACTAGATAATGCCAATAATTTTTGATTATAAAAAATCCCAATAATGATCCTGAAATCCCAAAAGCAATATCCAATGATGTGTCTAAGAATGGACTTTGAAATTTGTCATATACTAATTTTGTTTTAAACAGAAAATCTATTAAAAGTTCAAATGGTTCCCATAGTAATACCAAAGCAATTGTTGCAATTAAAGAAAACCCGGCAATTTTTTTATTATTTATCTTTTCCCTATATTCATAATTTAACAATGTGTAAAGCAAGCCAATCAATATTGTGATTAACAATGGATTTACAAAATGGTTTAAACTATCATAATCAAAGATATCATTATCATACTTTAATTCAGAAATGCCGTTTATCAGTATTATTAAAAGGAAGGCTTCCATTAATAAAACAGCGTTTGCATTGTAATTTTTCCTTACAGACTTAATTTTGTATAGATTTCTAGGAACAAATAATATTATCGGGGCTATTAAGACAAAAATAAATCCAAGAAAATACCGACTATCATATATTTCAAGTATCCCTAGAATAATTGTTGAAAATATAAAAAAATGATAAATTTTCCTAAATAATGAATTTCTATATTCTTTTAGTTCCATGGAATTATTGTAATAATTACTTTTATAAAGTTTATTTTTATAGTGTGCTTTATGAAGAAAGTTGAACATATAAAAATTATTCCTGGAATGAAAGTTAATGATTTGATAGATGCGATGGATAAATCCGGGGTAATGCAGGCAGGCAAATTAGCTTTAGCTATTGACATCATTGAAGAAGCAATTAAAGATAAAGAATGCAAATTATTTTTTGGCTTAGCTGGAGCAATGGTTCCCGGTGGCATGAAAGAATTAATTCTCGAATTTATAAATAATAAATGGATAGATGTTATTGTTACGACTGGAGCAAATTTAACGCACGATTTGGGAGAATCCCTTGGCTATAATCATTATCAAGGCAATGAAAATGCAGATGATAATGAATTAAGAAAAAAAGGATACAATCGGATTTATAATAGCCTGATGCCGAATGACATTTATATTAAACTTGAGAAATTCATCAAAGATAATTTTGATGAACTAAGCAAGACAAAAAATATCCGGGAGTTTTTATCTAAACTTGGAGAATTAGCCCCGGAAAATACAATTGTTAATTCTTGCTATAAAAATAATATTCCTTTATTTTGTCCTGCTTTGGCTGACTCTGGAATTGGATTAATGATTTGGGGACAGATTGCCCAAGGCAAAAAAACTAATGTAAATGCTTTTGATGATTTAAAAGAAATTCTTGACTTGGCTTGGACGAGCAAAAAATCAGCTGTATTTTATTTAAACGGGGGTGTTCCAAAAAATTATATTCAGCAGGCAATGCAATTATCTCCAAATAAGGCAATGTATGGCGTTCAAATTACATTAGATCGGGATGAACACGGGGGGAGCTCTGGTGCAAAATTAAAAGAAGGAATTTCATGGGATAAAATGAATGAAAAAGCAAGATTTGTTGATGTTTCTTTAGATTCTACTATTGCTCTGCCATTAATTGCTTGCGCATTAAAAGATAGGGTAAAATAATTTATTAACAAGCAGAATAATCGCAAGATGAGCATTTAACACAACTTTGTTCCCTGATTAATTGTTCGTTGCAAGTGGGACAGGGCTCTGTTATTTTTTTAACTTTATCTTCTTCAGATAAATTTTCTTTCTTAATACCATTATTATTCTTTTTTTTGCCTAAAAAATATTCTTTCATAATTTGAGCGATTCCATCTGGTCCTGAATGAACTTTGGTCTTCCTTGAACCATCAAAAAAGACTTCATCTGTAATTCCTTCAATTTGTTCTATAATCAAATCACTAGGAATTCCAGCTTGTAATGATAAAGAAATAACTCTTCCTAAGGCTTCTGAATAAGATTTAACAACAGCGCCATTCTTCCCTAATTCAGCAAATACTTCATAGGGTGAACCATTATCTTCTCTTTTGTTTACTGTAACAAATATATTACCATGGTGTGTCTTAATTTTTTCTGTGGTTCCTATAACTCCTGGTCTTTCGGAAGAAATTCTTGTTCTAACTAAATTATCAAACTCTCCGTTTAAGAAAAGATTGCTAACTTTATTTTCCAAGTTTTCTTTTTTGGAATGTTCTTCTGTTTCTAAAACTCCTTCTCTACTGCCTTCTCTATAAATTGTAATCCCTTTCAAACCTTCTTTATAAGCAGCTAAATAAATTTTGGCAACTGTATCTATTGTAATATCATTCGGAAGGTTTATTGTAGAACTTATCGAGCTGTCAACATATTTTTGAATCGTCCCTTGCATTTTGACTCTGAAATAAGGATCAATTTGATGTGCGGTTATAACATATTCTGGAAGATTAATATCATCACCAAATAATTCTCTAATTAAAGGATGAACTGCTTTATACTCTTTTGTTTCCCCTTTTTTTTCATTTTGTTTTACTTTTCTTCTGTAGCTTGTGGCAAAGATTGGCTCTATTCCTGATGATGTTTGTGCTACAATAGAACCAGTTCCAACAGGAGCTACAGTTAACACAGTTCCATTTCTTATTCCATATTTTTTAATCTCGTTTTGGATTTCTTCAGGCAATGATTGGATAAATTTGCTTTTCGAATAACCTTCCCAACTAAATAAAGGAAAAACACCCCTCTCTTTAGCAAGTTCTATTGATGTTTTGTATGCATTATTCCTTATTACTTCCATTATTTTTTCTGTAGTTCCAATGCCTTTTTCAGAATCATACTTAATCTTCATTTTCACTAATGCATCTCCTAATCCAGTAATTCCTAAACCTGTTCTTCTATCGGATGATACGGACTTTCTAATTTTTTCTAATGCATGGTTCGAATCATTATATTCAATAACATTATCCATAAATCTAGTTGCTATACTTGTAACTTCTGCTAATTCCTTATAATCAAAATTACCCTCTTTATCAATAAAAGATGACAAATTAATATTTCCAAGATTGCATGCAGTATATTTTGCTAAAGGTTGTTCACCACATGGATTTGTAGAAGATAATGGGTTTGCATATTCAACATTATGATAGTCTTTCATACTGTCCCAGAAAATTAAACCTGGTTCGGCAGAGTCATAAGCTGATTTTATGATTTTGTCCCATAAATCTTTTGCCTTAATTTTTCTTTCTATTTTCTCCCCATTTCTATTTGAAATTGGATCATGATATTGCCATCTTAAAATAAAATCAGAATCCTCCTCTACAGCTTTCATAAATTCATGTGTTAATAAAGTTGAAATATTTGCATGTTTTACTTTACTTCTATTTTTATCATTTTTTACATTTATAAAATCTTCAATATCTGGATGATCTACCCTTAATGTTAACATTAATGCACCTCTTCTTCCTTGTTGTGCTACGGTTTCTGTACTTTCACTAAGTAAATCCATAAAAGCAGTTATTCCTGGAGCTTTATTCATTGTTGAATTAACGTATGAATTTTTTGGTCTTAAAGCGGATAAATCAGTTCCTACTCCTCCCCCTGTTCTGTAAACTTGTGCTGCCTCATCTAAATTTTGATAAATTCCTTCAAGACTATCTGGGGAAAATAAAAATTCAGATATTTGTTTTTTTGTTAATAAATTTTTTTCTAGCAATGAAATTGTTTCTTCATAAGATTTTATATTTTTTTTGGCATTCATTACTATATCTCTTATTTCGGAAGATTGTTTTTCTAATTTATCTTTTGAATATCCCCATTCTATTGGAATTACGTAACAGTTTGATAATGTTGGTTCTCTTTTTACTTCTGCTCTCCCAGCACCGTGCATAATTCTCCCGCCAGGCAAGAATTTGAAATCTTTTAAGATATACATAAATTTATTATACCAATATTCTTGTTTATCTTCTTTTTCAACACTAGCCATTGCTCTAGCATTGCGATCCCAGAGGAGCAAAGGTCCATTTTCATCCGGGGCTAAATATTTTGATTTAATGACATCTGAAGCAAGGATGTCGTATTCTAATAATCCAGGGGTGTTTTTACTAAATTTGTAAAATAGTTCTGAAGTAGAAGTTCTTTCAATATAATCATCTAATGTTTCCTTTTTAATTCCGGAAGTTAATAATGCCTGATACATTCTTTTTTTATCATATTTCATGATTTCTCTCATTTTAATAAATCTCCTTATAAAAAATTGAGATGAGTGTGCATTGAGAAATTTTTAAGAACATCTTAATAACCTCTTGCTAAAAATATATTAGAAAAAATTGAGCTTTTTGTTTCTTGTAAAATCATTATATCACCTTTTTTTTATTCCTCTTTTCTCCCATTTATCAAATTAAGCTCTTCTTTTAATAATCTGTATGCTTCGCTTAATTCTTTATATGCCTGATTCAAATTTTCTTTTTTCATATTACCTCTTTTTTATCAAATCCTTAAGTTCTTTTTCGAAATCTGTTACATCTGCAAAACTTCTGTAAACAGATGCAAATCTTATGTAAGCGATTTTGTCTAATTTTTTTAACCTTGAAGCTATCTTTTCTCCAATCATTGAACTTGACACTTCTTTTGTTTTTAATTTTCTCAATTCAGATTCAATCTTATCAATTAGTTCATCAATCTGTTCATAGCTTATTGGTCTTTTTTCGCATGCTTTTAATACCCCTCGTTTTACTTTTTCACGGTCAAAGTTTTCTCTTCTTCCGTCTTTTTTTACAATAATCAATCCAAGATCTTCAACTCTTTCATAAGTTGTAAATCTTTTTTTGCATTTCAAGCACTCTCTTCTTCTCCTCACTACATCAGAGTCTTCTGTTTCTCTCTTATCTACGACCTTTGTTTCTAAATAAAAACAAAACGGGCATTTCATATGGAATTACAACCTTGCAATGAACACAATATATTGTGTATCACTTATGTCATCAACACAATATCTAGTTATTTAAATCTTAAGTAGTATTTAAATATTTCTATGATAAAAAACAATATTTGGAAAAAATATTTACAAAAGTCAATTATCCCTTAATATATTTTTTAAAATATCTTATAAAACTTATAGCTTGTTCTTCATCATCTTGCAAGAAATATTCTTTTGGAATTTCTTCGTATGGTATTTCTAATTCTTTTAATAGTATACTTAATTTGTTGTCAATTGTAATTTGGAATTGTTTATTAACACTTCTTGTTCCATCTGGAGTAATCTCATCTTTCCATATTGGAAATTTAAATAACTTATAATAGGGATGTCTTTCTAACCAATCAACAACTTGAGGATATAAAATTTTTTTAGATTTTTCTGGAGATTTATTTTCAGCATAAACATAATTATCAATTACAGTTCTATCAAATATCCCATATTTTATTTCTTTTCTTCTTATTCTTTCTTCTACAACTAGTTCTTGGAATTTCTGATAAAATTGAATTGCTTCTTGCGCATCAAATGTTGTTTCTTCATTTATTGGCAAACCAAATTGTGTTACAGGTTTTACAACTTCAATTATCGCGTCTGTATTGTTATATTTATGAAGCAATGAAGTTAATCTGTATAATGTATCTGTTTTTCCAACGCCTTGGCTTCCAATTAACCCTATTTTTCCGCTCATTTTAATGATTAAAAAGAAAAATTATATAAATTTAATTATAAATAATAATATTCTCCTTTTTTTCTTTGTTGTAAATCTAATTGAGACCCTATTTTATTTATTCTTGGCCTAAAACTAGTTTTATCTTTTCTATAGGTTATATCTAGATTTTTTAAAACTAAATTCATTCCCTCTCTTTTATTTAAGATTCCTTCAACTTCTCCTTTTTTTCCAGCGGTTCCTTTAAAGACTAAAATTGAATCAGCCAAGTAATCGATAAATTGTATATCATGATCAACAATTAATGCAGAGCATTCTTTTTTCATGACAAAATCCTTTATTATTTCAGCGACTTTTAATCTGTCTTCAACGTCTATAAATGCACTCGGCTCGTCCATTGCTATTAGCTCACAGTCTTTGGATAATGAAGCTGCAATGTAAACTTTTTGCAATTCCCCTCCTGATAATTCTCTTATTTTATTATTAATTAATTTTCCTAAATTCAATTTCTCAAAAACATTCTGCTTATACCATCCTGAATTGAAATTTTCTTTTGCTATTCCTTGCAAATATTCCAAAACAGTTGATTCATTGTTGTTATCTAAATATTGAGGTTTGTATGAAATATTTATTTTATTTAACTTGCAATTGTCTGGCTTTTCCAATCCAGCTAATAATTTCAAGAAAGTTGTTTTTCCCAATCCATTTGCTCCTACAACACATATTACTTCTCCTTTGTTTACTTTACCTCCTTTTATATCTAAAGCAAAGTTTGAATATGATTTTTTTAATTCTGGAAATTCAAATAATTTTTCTTTATGAACTTCTTTTTCAATCGGAGATTCTGAAAACTTTATGCTATAATCCCTAAATCTTATATTTTCTTCTGGTAAATAGCCCTCTAAATATTCATTTATTCCTCTTGCCGTTGATTTTATTTTTGAAAATATTCCGTATGCTGTTTCTCTTCCATAAACTATTTGTATTTCATCTGAAATGTAATCTAAAGAAGTTAAATCATGCTCAATAATGATAACGCTTTTGTTTAAAGTTAATTTTTTTATTATTCTGGAAACCTTCATCCTTGTTGTAATATCAAGAAAAGACATTGGCTCGTCAAAATAGTAAATGTCTGCATCTTTAATTAAACAAGCGATAATTGCTGTTTTCTGCAATTCCCCGCCTGATAATTCATTTAATTTTCTATTTTTTAAATCTTCTAAATTTAATTCTTCAATTAATTTTTCGCTTAGGTTTCTTTCATCTATTTTTTTTAATAAATCAATAATATTATCTCTATATAAATTATTTAATAACTCAATTCTCTGCGGTTTGTATGAAATTTTAATTTTATTATTGAATAAATTTTTTAAATAATCTCCTAAAATATTATTTGAGTATAATTTTATTATGTCTTCTTCATTTATTTCTTTGTTATATTCTCCTAAATTTGGTTTTAATAATTTTGAAAGTATTTGCAAAGCAGTTGTTTTTCCGATTCCATTTCTTCCTAAAATTCCTAAAATGGTATTTTTTTTTGGCAATGGCAATCCATACAATCTAAATGAATTTATTCCAAACCTATGAATTGGACTTTCCTTTAACTCTTCCGGCAAATTAACAATTTGAATTGCGTCAAAAGGGCATTTTAAGCAAATGCCGCAGCCAATGCACATTTCCTCTATAATAGCTGCTTTTTTTATGTTTTCATCTTTTATGATGCATTCTTCCCCTGTTCTATTTACAGGACACGCGCCAATGCACCAGTAATTTCCGCAATGATTTGGCTTGCACTTGTTTTTGTCAATAATCGCTACCCTTTTAACCATGAAATCTTCATGTTAAAAATGTTTATATATGCTAGCTTTTTATTTATTTATTATGAAATGCGAAATATGCAAAGAAAAAATTGAAGAAAATTTTTTAGACAAGATTCATGGAATATATGTAAAAGTTAATAGCAAAACTTTTAGTGTTTGCAGTAATTGCCAGAAGAATTTTCCTATTAGTGAAATTAAGGAGAAATTGAAGTAAGCCTTCGTAGCTCAGACATTTTAATGGGGCAATTCGGTAGAGCAATACTTTCGTAAAGTATTGGTCGCAGGTTCAAATCCTGCCGAAGGCTTTAGGTAAAATTTATAAAATTAAAATTTTCTTTAGAAATCCTTATATATAAGTTATAATCAAATTAAATAAAATGAAAGTTGATGAAAGAATAACAAAGGAAGCAAAAAGGTTAGCTGAAGAAGATTTTTCTTTAGTTGCTAATATGATTAATGGAGTAACTAATAAAAATAAATATATTGAATCAAGAACAGAGCATTACATAAAGAAATTATTAAACAGAAAATAACATTATTTTAAATACCCAATAACATACTTCTAACATTGTATGAAACAAAAATTTAGGTTATTATGCAAAAAATGCAAGAAATTTTATCTTCCTGATGACACAAAAATTTCTAAATTTGGCTATTGCGAAGAATGCAGATTTGTAAAAGAAAGATGCAAGGTTATAACTCAGTTAGGATACCAGTGCCAGAATGAAAGGAAATTTGCCGGATATTGCATGGAGCATTTTTTAACTAGAAAAACTAAAGATTTAATTAAAGATGCTAAAAAGTGAAAGTTTTATAAATTATATAAATTCAGTTTTCTTTATGCGAGGATGCCGGAGTCTGGAAAACGGGCAGGAAGGCTTAACGGCTTTGCCAAACTTAAGTTTTCCAAGGAGAAATCCTGTGGCTTAGTGCCTACGCAGGAATCCTAGAGAAAAATCTCAGGATTGCGAATTCAAATCCTGTTCCTCGCACTTATTTAATTTAAAAAATGGTCAAAACTTTTACCGGAATAATAATTGAAGAAAGATAGATTTAAAAAAGAAGAATATAAAGAGGTAACTAATTACGGAGTTTCTATAGGGATACCAAATTATCAATTAGATTTTAGTTAAATTTAAAACTTAAACTATTTCTCTAATTTTGCGCCCCTGTAGCTTAGCCTGGCTTGAGCACAAGTTAAAACTGCTCAGAACCTTGGTAAGGTTGAGGTCGGGAGTTCAAATCTCCCCAGGGGCTTTTTTAGAAATATAAAGAATCTCTAAATGCTTTCAATGCCTGAGTCTCTAAATAAATCTTCTTTCGGCTTTATCATTTTAGTATCACAATTAGGACAATTTTGAGGTAACCTAGCTTTTGGCTTCCATACAAAACCACATGAATCACATATATACTCCCCTTTTGCCATAATTTTATAATAATTAACTAGTATATAAATTTTTAGATAAGGTTTATATATTACTTCTAATCAATTTATCTTATGGATAAGGAAAAATTTGACTTGAAAACAGAATATGAAAAATTAAATAATAAGCTCCCAAAGTTTGAGGATTTGAATTCCGAATTTGAATTATCAAACGCAAACATAAAAAATAAGGATTTTTTAGTAAAAAGCATAAGAAGAAGAATAAATGACAAGCTTATTTTCTATTGCAGAATAATTGAGGGATTGATATATCCCAATTCAAACAATATTATTGGCATGGTTGAAATTAAATCATTTACAGATGAAGAAAAAATAAAGATGAATAATTTATATAAAAAATTAATGGAATATGAAAGATTGTCTTTGAGCTTGGATGTTAATTCAGATGACAAAAAAGAAGCTGATTATATAAATAACTTGTTTAAGGAATGGAAAAAATTCAAGGAAGAAATGATTAACATTACAAAAAAAATGACTGAATCTTGGCATTTGGAAGAAAAAGAGGAAAAAGATAATTATTTTGGATAATATGAGAATAATCCTTCTTGGCCCCACTGGAAGCGGAAAAGGAACTCAGGCAAAATTTATTTCTAAGATGTTGAAGTTAAAACATATTGAAGCTGGAAAAATTTTGAGAAATGAAGCCAGGAAAAATAAATTTATTAAAAAATTATTAAATGAAGGAAAGTTAGTTCCAGATGAACATGTCATTGAGATTATAAATAAAAAATTAACAAATAATTTTATTTTAGACGGTTTTCCTAGGACTTTAAAGCAAGCGAGAGCATTAAAATTTATGCCTGATCTAGCTTTATTCTTAAACGTAAATAAAAAAAATATTGTTAAGAGGTTGTTATTGAGAAAAAGATTTGATGATAATAAAAAAAATATTGAAACAAGATACAAGATTTATTTGAAAAAAACAATGCCTGTTGTGGATTATTATAAAAAATTTAAAACATTAAAAGAAATAAACGGAAATCCATCTATAAAAATTGTTTGGAAAGAGATTAAGAAAATATTAATTATATATCAACAACCACTCTAGTTTTGTAACCATTCTTGGTTTTTTCTAAATTAAATAAATGAAGGGTTATGGCCTTTATATCATTTCTTAGTTCTTGATTTTCATAATCAATTTTATCTCCAAATAAAATTGCTTTTAATTTATTTTTTTCTATTTTAAGATTAACTTTATTAAAAATTAACTGCTTTGAGTCTTTTAAAAAAACCAATTCACTTAAAAAGTTATATAATAAATCTTTTTCATTTTCAGCTTTTATATTAATAATTTTTTTTATTTTATTCTTAATTGTATTAGGATTGCAGGTTATATCAAAAAAAGCATACGCTGAATTTTCAAATACCTCGTTTAAATTTTTGCCATAAGCTTCAAATGCAATATCCGCAATTGCTATTTTTTCTAAATATTTAAATCTCATAAAAATAATTTAATTTTAAAGTATTTAATAATTATCCTTTAACGTTACCTATAGGTTTTAATCCTACTACTGGCTTAGAAATTCCGGCTAACTCAACTGTTTTAACAACTTCATTGATATCCTTGTAAGCAACTCCAGCTTCCTCTGCCAATCCGGACATTGAAACACTTTTAACATAAATTCCTTGTTCTTCCATCTCTTTTTGCAATTTATCTCCTCTAATTTCATGTCTTGCTTGAGTTCTTGACATTGTTCTCCCGCTTCCATGGCACGTTGTTCCAAAAGTATTATCCATTGCTCCTTTTGCCCCAACAAGTAAAAAGGAACCAGTTTCCATGCTTCCCCCAATAATTACAGGTTGCCCAATATTTTTATACAATTTATTTAATTCTTCATGTCCCGGAGGGAATGCTCTTGTACTTCCTTTTCTATGTACAATCAATTTTTTCTTTTTTCCATCAATTTTATGATATTCTAATTTTGCAATATTATGTGCAACATCATATACTAAGTTCATTTCTAATTCTTCAGGAGTTTTTTTGAAGATTTTGCTAAAACCTTCTCTTATTCTATGTAAAATAACTTGTCTATTTGCAAAAGCCATATTGGCAGCACAAGCCATTCCTTTATAATAATCTTGCCCCTCAGTTGTATGAAAAGGTGCACATGACAATTCTCGGTCTCTAATTACAATATTATGTTCCTTCATTACTTTATCAAATTTCTGTAAGTAATCTGTAGCAATTTGATGACCCAATCCTCTACTTCCACAATGAACCATAATAACAATTTGATTAGGAAAAATTCCTAATTTTTTGGCCAAATTTTTATCTATAATCTCATGTTCTTCAACCCTTTGTATTTCTAAATAATGATTTCCACTTCCTAAAGTTCCTAATTGATTAATTCCACGTGAGATTGCTTTATCAGAAACTTTACTTGAATCTGCCCAATCAATTTTTCCATACCCTTCTGTTCTCTCTAAATCTTCTTTCCATCCATAATTATTTTCAATGCACCATTTACTCCCCTGTTCCATGGCTTCTTTAAATTGAGATTTATTAACCTGAACAAAACCTTTAGCTCCGACACCTGCAGGAACAATTTTAAATAAATTGTCTACTAATTCTTTTAATTTAGGTTGAACATCTTTAAAGGTAAGATTTGTAGTCACTAAGCGCATGCCACAGTCAATACAGTTTTGTCATTTTCTGGCAAAACTCTTATATCGAAGCCTATGCCACCAGGACTTATAATCCCATTTTTTTCAGGATCAAATGCAGCTAATCCTCCAACCGGGAATCCATAGCCCCACAGGTCTCTCTAAAGATTTAACTTAACAGAGATATGACCATCGGGCATGCAATAAGCATATTTTACGATTCCGGGAAGACATGCTACATTTGTTACCTGATCAAATACCCCTTTATCCATCTGATTAAGCAATTTTTCAGTTGCTATAATCCTTGCTGGAACGTTCATACCTTCTTTATATGAAGTTGGGATTTCCCAAGTTACTTCATTTATTTTTTTAATTTCTTTTGGTATGTTTTCGTTTTGCATAATTTTTTTTATTTAAATTAACTTATAAAGATTTTGATTAATTTATTTTAAAAGCCCTTTCTAATTAATAATACCAAAAACTTTAATAATATATTCACTTTCTTAATTATTATATGAGAAGAAAATTTATGGATTTTATTAGCAGTATTTTTGGTACAATATTTAGAAGAAAAAAATTAATTAAATTGGGAATTTATGGACCTGTAAATGCTGGAAAATCAACTCTTGCCAATAGGATTTGCAGAGACTGGATTGGCGAGGAGATGAGCACTGTTTCTAGGATACCTCACGAAACCAGGGAAATACAAATGAGAGAAAAAGTTAGAATAAAAAATAATTCCAAGGAACTTGATTTTAATATTATTGATACTCCCGGGATTGCTACAAAGGTAGATTTTGAGGATTTTATGAGATTCAAGTTAAGCGAAAGAGAATCAAAGGAAAGAGCAAAAGAGGCAACTAAAGGGGTAATTGAATCAATAAAATGGCTTGAAAATGTCAATTGCGTTTTAGTTGTTTTAGACTCTACTGAAAACCCTTATAACCAAGTAAATGTTACTATAATTGGCAATTTAGCTGCAAGAGATATTCCTGTTTTAATCGTGGCAAATAAAATAGATTTAAGAAAAGCAAATGTTAAAAGAATAGAAGATGCATTCCCCCAGTATAAAGTTGTGGGGATATCAGCAGAACATGGAAAAAATATAGAAAAATTTTATGAGGAATTATTTGACTTGGTGAAATAAAATGTTAACATTACAATTTGTGCCATATAATGAAATAAAGGATTTAAGTTCTTTAGGAAGAATCAGGAAATTATTAAATTTAGCAAAGGATAATAAGATTGTATTGTTAGAAGGGAGACTTGAAAAAGAAGAGGAAGCTGAATTAATAAAAACAACAATGGAAGAAATTAACGCCAGTTTTAAAGGAATTGAATTAGCAATTGTAAATCCAAATGAAAATTCTCAAGATCCTTTCAGCAGGTTTAAATCAGCATTAGCCTCAGCGTTGATTGGAAATAAACAAGGATTTACAATAATTGGACCTGCAACAATAATTAAGAATATCAAGAGAGACCCAAATAAATTACAATTGATGATGCAGGATGCTAAGAAGAAAAAAAGAAAATGAGTCACCAATGTGTTAGATGCGGGAAAATATACGAAGAAGCTTCTAATGAATTGCTGAAAGGATGTTCAATTTGCGGAGGAAAATTCTTTTTCTTTGTCCGCAGAGAGACTCTTGAAAAAGTTAAAGAACTTACAGTGGATTTAACACCAAAAGACAGAAAGGAAATTGAAAATGATATTTTAGAATTGGTTGGAGAAGAACCTCAAAAACCAGTTATTCTTGACATTGAAAGCATTAAAATCTTGAAACCAGGACAATATGAAATAGATTTAGTTGATTTATTTAAAGATAAGCCGTTGATTTATAAATTGGAAGAAGGAAAATACATAATTGACTTAGCTTCCAGTTTTAAAGCCAAGGAAAAGAATTAAAATAAAGGTTCTCCATCGTCTTGAAAATTATCATCTGAGTAAGGATCATCTACAAATTCATCTTCATACATAAAATCACCTCTTTTCTTAATTTAGAAATCATAACTCTTATTTAAATATTTCTATCAAATATCATTTATTTTATCTTTAAAATCATTAAAATTAAAGCAAGAAAATCTTTTATCATAATCGCATTGTTTTTCATATAATAATTTAGGAGGGTGTGGCCTTTTATTGTAATCATAACTTGGCAATTCCCTCAACAAATCATTCCAATAATAAGCGCAAACTAAATAATCTTCTTCGCAATTTTTAATTCTATTTCCAATAACTTTATTTTTTTTATCTTGAATGTAGTAATCAAATTCTGTTATTTTTGATTTATACCCAATAATATTTTTATTGAAGTTTGGCTTTTGAGAAATATAACTTTTTAACATCTCTTTTTTTAAATTAATTTCATTTTCATTCATGGTTAATTCCATAACTGGATTTTTTTCATTGTCGATGATATCTTCATTGTCTGGTATTGGACTTCCCCAGTTGTAAGAATTATATTCTATACATTCATAAATCTTAAATTTTTTATTTATTTTTTTTAAGGCACTTAAAACCAGTATGTGGGTTGAATCGTGATCAATATGCCCCCCTTCATAAGCTGGAATGTAAATTTCATCGGGATTTTTTTCTTCGATTATTTCTTTTATTTTATTTATTAATTCTTTATCATTAGAATCAAAAATAAATCCTAGATCATCATTGTTCAAAAAAATAATGTTTTCCTGAGAAATATTAATTTTATTTAACGCATTAATCGTTTCATTATTTCTTATACTTGCTATAATTCCATTTTCTCTGAATTCTTTTGGAGAGCCGTCTGTTAAAATAACGACATTTACATCTTTGTTGTTTAATTTAGATTGAATCATTCTTCCGCCAGCGCAAATTGTTTCATCATCTTGATGTGCTGCAAAAACCAAGATATTCTTTGGAGAAAGTTCTTTTTCAATAATTGTGTATTGATTAAACTGAGAACATCCTGAAATAAATATTAAAATGATTAAAATGATTAATTTATTCATGAAAATATAATGTTAAATTGATATATAAACTTATTTTAAAAGCTCTCTGAATTAGAACATTTTTATCAACCGAAGATTAGACAGAGAATTTAACAGCAAAATTTATAAAACAATTATTATTAAAAACTTTATGAAATTATTATATTTAATTATATTATTGCTTGTTATTGGAGGGTGTGATAACATGAGTGAAAATAAAAAATTTTTATTAGAGACTAATATGGGAAATATTGTTATTGAATTGGATAAAAATATGCCAATAACAGCCGGAAATTTTGAAAAATTAGTTAAAGATAAATTTTATGACGGGGTAATCTTTCACAGAGTAATAGATGGTTTTATGATACAAGGGGGAGATCCAACTGGAACCGGAATGGGTAATCCAGGTTATGCAATAAAAGATGAATTTACGAAAAATAATAAAAACAACAGGGGAACAATCTCAATGGCAAATGCAGGGCCAAACACAGGCGGAAGCCAATTTTTTATTAATTTAGTAAATAATAATTTTTTAGATTCAAAGCATCCTGTTTTTGGGAAGGTTGTTGAAGGAATGGATGTTGTAGATAAAATAGGAAAAGTTAAAACAGATTCCAATGATAAACCATTACAAGAAGTTAAAATAATAAAAGCTAAAATATTATAACTTTTCAAAATATTTTTTTAAGTCATCATTAAAGATTAAATAATCAACAGAATGAGAAGAATAAGTCAATATTTTTTTTATCCTTTTATTTTTTTCATGAAAATAAACATTTAATTCAGGATATCCCAATAAATAATTTGGACCTTGCTCAATAACTTCCAATCGAACATCTAATTTATCTTCATCTTTCAGATGTGTTTTAAGCTCATGATATTTTTTTGTAAATTCATCCAATCTCGGAAATATTATTTTAATTAAATTATTATTTATAATTTCTTTTTCAACTTCCAATAATGATTCTTCAAATTTATCCTCTGGCATAAAAATAAAATATTAGCAAATTTTATAAATTGTTATAATCCTAAAAAACTATGACAGAATTAGTAGCTTGCTTGTCAACTGGAAAAGGAACCTGGGGCCATGTTTCTAGATTAATGCAGGATGGAAAATGGGATAAAATATTTTTAATAACAAATGAATATGGCAAGGAAAATTTCACAAAAGATGATAAAACAGAATTAATTGCCTTAAATTTAAATCAGGGAATTAAAGAATTAAGAGATGAAATATTAAATAATTTAAAGGGAAAAATAAAAGGCACGGAAGTTGCAGTAAATGTTATTTCTGGAATGGGGAGAGAGCATATGGCTTTGATTTCTGCTTTGCTTAAACTCGGATTGGGGTTTAGATTGATAGCTTTAACAAAAGATGGTGTAGAAGAGATTTAGTAAAGTTTATATCTTTTATAATATTAATATTTTTATGGATAAAGATTTTTTATTTGGAAATGAAAGTGTTTTTATTAATGATGCTGCTTTAGATTATAGCTTCATGCCTTCTATCATATTACATCGTGAACAAAATCAATCTTACATTGGAAATTCAATAAGACTATTAGGACAAGGGAAAAATGGAAGAAATTTGTTTATTTTTGGCTCTCCTGGAATTGGAAAGACATTAGCTACAAAATATGTTTTAAAACAAGTTGAAGAAAATACAAATGAAATATTATGCGTTTATATTAACTGTTGGAAACATGATACTTCTTATAAAATTTTATTGGAAATATGCAATTTAATTGGTTATAAATTTATACAATTTAAAGCAACTGATCAATTAATGAAAGATGTTAAGCAATTATTAAATAAAAAATCAATTGTTTTATGCTTGGATGAAATTGATAAACTGCAAGACTTTTCAATATTATATTATTTTTTGGAAGATATTTTTAAAAGAAATTTAATATTTATAACAAATGAGAAAAATTGGATTAATGAAATAGATGAAAGATTAAGATCAAGATTGTATGCTGATAACTTGGAATTTAAGCCTTATAATTATAATGAAATACTCGATATATTAAAGCAAAGAGTTGAGTATGCTTTTATTAAAAATGCATTTGAAAAAAATTGCTTGGAAGAAATAGCTAAAAAAACATTTGAAATGAACGATGTTCGTGCAGGAATATTTTTGTTAAAAGAAAGCGGGGATATTGCAGAATCAAGATCAAGCAAAATAATTTCTTTAAATGATGTGAAAAAAGCAATTGAGAAACTGCATGATTTTAAAATTAAAGATGAAAATGAGCTTAATGATGAGCAGAATGAAATTCTTGAATTAATCAAGAAATATTCTGGGAACTCAATAAAGAATTTATTTTTAAGATACAAAAAAGGGATAAGCTATAAAACTTTTAAAAGAAGGTTGGATGAATTAAAAAATGCCAAATTAATTACATTAGAAGAAAAAAGTCTAGGATATCAGGGAAAAGTAACTTATGTTTATTTTGGATTAAATAAAAAATTGAATGAATTTTAGAATAAAAAAATAATTTTTTAAATTAATGTTTATATTTAATTTCATGAATAATAAAAAATATAAAAATTATTTAAGAAAATAATAAATTTATTTATTTTTTCGTCTTAAATAAGCACCGTAACTAGGGCGCATTTTCTCATAACCTTTTCCTTTTCCGTGCAATCCACGAGAACGTCTTCCAGAACTAGTTAATCCTCTGTAAACTCTTCCTCTTTGCCTTGCTAAATTCATTATTTCAGGATATTTTTTCCCTATTTCTCTGTCTATTAATAAAACTTCATAAAAATAATATTTTCCATCTTTTGCCAAATAATATGAATTAAGAACCTCGCAATTAGGATATTTTTTATTAGCCCTCTGTTCAGCTATTGATTGATAATTCATCTCCAAAACTAATTTTCTTCTTGTATTTTTACTTTTTCTTCCAGAACTAATTCTTGGTCTTTGTCTTCCACCTCTTAATAATTTAACCCTTACAACAATATATCCTTGTTTTGCTTTATACCCTAAAGAATGAGCTCGATCTAATCTAGTTGGATTTTCAACCCTTGTAACACTATTCCCCCTTCTCCACTCTATTAGCCTTGATTTATATAATCCTTCAAATTCCTTTGTAGGATCTTTCCATGATTTCTGCAAATATTTATAAATTCCCATTTTTTTAAAGTATATCTAAATCTTAAGATAGTATTTAAAAAGCTTTCCCAAAAGCTTTTTATATAAGTTAATATCCACTTTAAAGGAAGTAAAATGGCAGACATAGCAAAAAATTTGTTTAAAGTTGTTTTAGGTATTTTATTAATGATTGTAGCAATTTGGTTTGCTGCGTGGAAAAATGATTGGGGACAAGCTACTTTAAGTTTAATTAAAGGTGGGATAGTCTTATTGGTTGTTTTAATAGGATTTGTTCTTTTGCTTGTTGGATTTAGTGACCTAAAGAATGCTGAATAAAAAACAGAAAATTGATTTGGAAGAGCTAGAATCAATGTTTGAAGATTCTGATGATTTGGAGGAAGAGGAAATTTTTATTGCTTCTTAAAATGGCTAAGAAAAAACAGGTTAAAAATTTAAATGTAAAAAAAGAAGATAGTACAAGAAAATATAATTGGTTTTTTATATTGGCAATTATTTTAGCTATAATATCAATTATATCGAGCTTTTTTATAATAATCCCTGTAATTGGGTTGGTTGTATCATTACTTCTTCTTCCAATATATCTGATATGGTTTGTAATTTCTATTATAATGTTAATTGTATTCTTAAAAAATAATTCGCATTGGACTTATTTGGTGCTTCCGATATATTATATTATTACATCTATATTTTCTGTTATAATTGGATTTTCTTTGGGATTATCCGGAAATGATTATTTATCATTATCCCCCTCGATGGTTTATCTTACGATTTTATTTAGCACATTAGAAATTATTTATGCAAGTTATATGTTATTAAGAAAAAATTAAAAACTAAATTTAATTTTTTTTAATTTCTTTAATATCCCATATTTTTTAATTTTTTTAACAGATTTCTTTTTGATTTTTTTAACAGCTTTCTTAACTTTTTTAACCTGTTTTTTCTTAACTTTTTTAATAACTTTCCTTTTAACTTTCTTGATAATCTTCTTAATTTTTATTTCTTCTTTTGGCTTCATTATATCGAATGGCTTCTTTAATTCTTCTAATTCCTGGTTTAATGTTGTTATTTTATGATTTATTTCAGCTATTTTTTTTGTGCTGTCTTCCTGCTGCAGTATGCTTTCACATTCAGTGCATTTAAATTCTTGCTCCATTGCATCTTCTAATTCTAGTCTTATGCCATCGTTTTTGCAAATATAGAATTTCTGTTCGTTTTCTTTTTTTAATTCTTCATTAAGATTATTTAACTCATTGATCTTTCTGCTTATTAATAAATCGCGACCATGCTTAAAATTGAAACTCCAATAATAAATGTATGATCCTTTATCTCTATCTTTTTTTCTTGTTGAGTAAACTAGATTATAAGAATTTAATTTATACAATAAATTTCTTATCTGATTTATGCTTATTTTTAAGTTTTCAGAGAAATCAAATTCGCTTATGTTATCCTTTTCTTTCATTAAATTTAAAAGTTTTATTCCGTCTTTGCCAGAAATCTCTTCAACAAATTTTTCCAATATTGATAAGAAATTCATTTTATACTTTTAATTTGTAATATATTTAAAAAGCTTTTGTATGTTTTATTTACTATTTTATAATAGCGAGAAAGCCTTTAATAGTCATTTGCATGATAAATATTATAAAAAGGAGGTATTAATATGAGCATATTTCATAAAAACAAAAAACTTTCTGATTTACCCAATTCACCAAGGCCGGATTTTGATATAAATCATCCTGATTTTGATGATGATTTTCCAAAATATACTCCTAGTTTAGGCATGTTTGATAATATAAAGGATCAAAAAAGGCCAAACATAAGTCAAATGCCTGGTTTGTCAATGCCAAAGGCTGAAGAGGAAAAAAAACAGCCAAAACAGATTTTTGTTAAGATTGAAAAATATGAAGAAGCAATGGATTATGTTACTTCTATAAGGGGAAAGATAAAAGACGTTGAAAAATTATTTGATGAGATGAGAAACTTAAAGAAGGAAGAAGATGATACATTAGAACAATGGCAGGAAACATTAAATCAAATAAAAGAAAAACTTTCAATGGTTGACAAAAACTTGTTTGACCAATAAAAATGCAAAAAGGCAAAGAACTCAAGGCAAGGAACATAGCATATATTCCTATTAATGACCCCTTGTTTATGAGAAGACATATTATTTTAAGCATGATTGATATAGTAAAGTTGCTTGAAAATTATGAGAACTACAAAAAAATAAAGAAGCAAAAAAGACATCTAATTTCTCAATTAAGAGAGAAATTAAATGAGTTAGAAGCACATTCAGAACATTTTAGATTGTTGTTCCCTGAGGTTAAACAAAAAGAATTGAAAGAAGAGAAGAAAAAGATAGAGGAAAAAGAAGAATCTTTGAAGCCTAAGAGAACGGAGAGCTTTAAACATTTGGACAAAGAATTGCAGGAACTAAATGAAAGATTGAAAGATATTAGTTTTTAATTTTTTTTTATTTAAGAACACGTTGTTTTCTTTTGCTTTAAATCTAAACATTCTTACAACTATTTATATAATTATTGTTAATTAACAACAGCTTTTATTCTTCTTACTCCAGATGAAACAGCTTCTTCCTTTATTATTTTAAAATTCTTGATTTCTTTAGTATTACTAACATGAGGACCCCCGCATAATTCCATGCTATAATCCCCAATTTTATAAACAGAAACTATTTCAGGGTATTTCTCCTTAAAAAATGCCAAAGCGCCTTTTTTAATCGCATCTTCATATTTTATTTCTAATCTTTTAACCTCTAAATTTTCTTTTATTTTTTTATTGACTAAATCTTCGACTTTCTTGATTTCATCTTTTGTCAATGCTTTTGGATTTATAAAGTCAAATCTTAATCTTTCTTTTGTAATGTTGCTTCCCATCTGCCTTACATGGTTTCCTAAAATATCCCTTAATGCTTTATGTAATAGATGTGTCGCTGTGTGCATTCTCACGACTTCTTCGGAATTATTTATTAATCCCCCTTTGAATTTTTGTTCAGCGCCTTTTCTTGAAATTTCTTGGTGCCTTTGAAATAATTCATTAAAACCCTGCTCATCAACTTTTAAATTATTTTCTTTGGCAACTTCTTTTATCATTTCTAAAGGAAATCCATAAGTTGTAAATAAATTAAATGCTAATTCTTTTGGAATAATATATTTTAATTTTGGAATTTCTTCTTTAAATTTATTTAATCCATTAATCAATGTTTTTTCAAATTTTTCTTCTTCTAAATTAAGTTCATTTAAGATAAACTTCTTATTTTTTTCTAATTCAGGATAATCTTTATTATATTGCTTGATTATAATTTCAGCAATTTCTTCTGAGAATTTATTTTTTATTCCAATTAAATTTCCATGACGTATGCTTCTTCTTATCAATCTTCTTAGGATATAACCCTGGTCAACATTGCTTGGAGAAATTTTTTCAGAAAGTATAAATACAGATGCCCTTAAATGATCTGCAATAATTCTTATGCTTCTTTTATCTTTTTTATTTGATAAATCTTCAATTTTTTTAATTATTTTAATGAATAAGTCTGTTTCAAAGATATCGTTTTTATTTTGTAATATCATTGCTGTTCTTTCCAAACCCATTCCAGTGTCTACATTTTTCTGCTTTAATTCAATATAACCATGAGAAGTTTTATTGTATTGCATAAAAACATTGTTCCAAATTTCAACATATTTCCCGCAAGAGCAACTCGGCATGCAATCCCTAGAGCATTTTTCTTTTAATGTGTCATAATAAATTTCTGTATCTGGGCCACAAGGACCTTGGGCTCCAACAGGGCCCCACCAATTATCTTTTTTTCCTAAGAAAAATATTCTTTCTTTTTTTATGCCTAAACTTTGCCATATTTTGAATGATTCTTCATCTTTTGGAGAATCTTTGTCTCCTTTGAAACAAGTTATGTAAATTCTTTCTTTTTTTAATTTTAAAATTTTTGTTAGAAATTCGTAGCTATATTCAATGGACTCTTTTTTGAAATAATTTCCTAAAGACCAATTCCCAAGCATTTCAAAAAAAGTTAAATGCGTTGAATCTCCAACTTCTTCAATATCATCTGTTCTTAAGCATTTCTGGCAATTTGCTAATCTTTTTCCCAAAGAATGTTTTTGCCCTATTAGATATGGGACTAAAGGATGCATCCCTGCTGTTGTAAACAAGACAGTTGGATCATTTTCTGGAATTAAACTTGAACTTGGAATTATTGCATGATTCTTGCTTTTAAAAAATTCTAAAAATTTTTTCTTTAAATCTTGAGATTGCATAATTATATCTTTTAATTAAAGTTTAAAAAATTAACTAAATCTTTATATATTTTAAATTCTTATTATAACAATGGATTTTATAGCTAAAAGAGATTTTTCAAAATTAATTGCGCAATCCGGATTAATGTTCAAGATTATAAAAGAATTAAAAAAAGAAGATTTTTTTGGAACTTCTCCGCCAAGTGTTTTTGTTGGAAGCAAATTATGGCCTCAAACAAACGTTGGAATTTTAAGCCCCCCTGCTGAAACAGAAGATGCATGGGTGTATGACAACCCCAATTTCTGGACTAAAGAAAACTTTACAATAAAGCAAATTGCATTGTTAAGAAGCGTTTTAATAAATTCAAGATTTCAGGTTAATATCAAAAGTGCAAGAAAAGAGGAAAAATTTCTGGATAAAGCAAAAGAGATTGGAATTGCAAAAAATCCAGTTGACGTTGAAATTAAATTAAATAAATCTCCTGAAATTAAATTTAATTACGAAAAAATATTAATGCCGATGGGACCAAGAGCAATATTAAAGAATATTAATATTACAGAAAATGTAAAAGTTGACAATAAAGTTGAAAAAGTTGTTTTAGATACTGATTTAAAATCCAAAGATGCTCTAATTTATTTGTATGAAAATGGCTTTGATGAAAATACCTTAACTAAATTATTAAGCATTGGAGTTCTTGGATTGAAGAAAAACAGAACGTTAGTTCCAACAAGATGGAGCATAACAGCAACAGACGACACAATAGCAAAAAATTTAATCAATGAAATAAAAGATCACAAAGTTATAGAAAATTATGAACTATATTTTGATAATTACTTGGGAAATTATTATTATATCTTAATTTTTCCAGAAGTTTTTCAGTATGAACTATTTGAGGGTTATATGCCTGGAAGCGCATGGAGTTTTGATAATGAGATAAAATTTGCAACAGATTCAGAAACATATTATGGAAGAAAAAATTACGCATTTTCCACTGTCGGGGGCTATTATGCTTCAAGATTAAGTGTTTTGGAACATTTATCAAGAATAAAAAAACAAGCTTCTTGTTTAGTTATAAGATTTGAAACATCAGAATACAATATGCCTCTTGGGGTTTTTGTTGTTAGAAATGCAGCTAGAAAAACTCTAGCAAATAAGCCATTGATTTTTAATTCAAAAGAAGGATTATTAGCTAAAGCAAAAGAACTAATTAAATTGAAATTTAACTATAATATTGAAGATATATTTAAACAAAGCAAATTATTGAGAAGTTTAACGCAAATGAAATTAACTAATTATTTTTCTTCTTAATGTTTTGAATTATTACAAATACAATTAATATAAACCACGATCCGAATAAAAACCATAAGCCGTAATTATTTTCTATTGGGATTGTTTTAGTTAGTTCAATTGATTTTTCTATGGTTTTATTTGCTGCTTCTTGTGCTGCCTGCGAAGCTGCTCCTTGGCTAAATATAGGCATTTTATCTAAATTATTTTCTGTAAAAGTCTTGGTAAATGTAATTGTTTTATAAGAAACTTTATTGAATAAATTTATCAGCCATGCAATTAATGCAGATACTAAAAACAATGGAAGTATATTTTTTAATATATTTACTTGGCTGTATTTTGGGGCAATAACAATAAATTTTTTTACAACCCTATAAAATTCAATTCTTTTTCCTTTATCGCTATACATAAAATGCTTTGTTTCAACTAAGTTATTCTTTTTTAATTGCTGCAAATTATAATGAATGGTTGATAATGGTGAATTTAATTCTTTTGCAATTTCAGTTTCAGAAACTTCATCTTTTGTGCTTAGATAATCTAAAATTTTTCTTGAAGTCGGATTGCTTATCACATTTGCAATATCTTTTGCTTTATCTTCTTCTAAGCTCACTAAGATGTATTTTTCCTCATTTGCCATATTTTAATTAAAATTTTATTCTTTATAAAGATTTATTATGACTTTAAATCAGCTCGAAGTCTAAAAATAGTATTTAAACTAATTAATTTTTTTATTTTATGATAATTAAAAGAGATGAAATAAAAATTAAATTTAAGGAGGAAAACAAAATGAAAAATAAAATATTAAATATGTTAATGTTATTAATGGTTTTTAGTTTACCATTAGCAAATGCAGATATATTATTTCCTGATTTAGCTGTTGGAGGGTTAAAAATAAGCAATAATCCAACTGTTAATCAAGAAGTGCTGTTTAAAATGACATTAAAAAACTATGGAAGTGAAAATGTAAATGGTTATAGTGTAAATTATAATTATGGAGATGGGATTGGACCAGGATTTGCTACACCTGAAATAATTCAGCCGGGTGAAACAGTTACTTTAACAACTTCTCATATATATTCTAATCAAGGAAGTTATACATTTAAAGTTGAAACAAATGCAGATGGTGACTTAAATCCAAGCAACAATTATGATTCTGTAACATTCTATGTTCAATCTGGAAATAATAACTTGCCGCCTGTTATAGATGGTGTTGGCGGACCAAGTTCATTGAATGCAAATGAGCAGGGAGTATGGAAGATAAAAGCACATGACCCTGAAAATGGTTATTTATTTTATAGTGTAAATTGGGGAGATCAAGCAATTATTTCTAATGATTTAAGCAAAAAATCATTTGAAAAACAAGATGCAACATTCACACATTCTTACAGCAATCCAGGAACTTACACAATTGAATTTAAAGTAGAAGATGACCAAGGACAAACTGCTTTAAGCACAATAACTGTAAATGTTGAAGGTAATGTGAATAACGCTCCTAAAATTGTTACCTATGCTGTTCCAGACGGAGAGATATATACTGGAGATAAGGTAAGTTTTTCATTTATAGGAAATGATATAGATAATGATTACTTAGCTTGGAATGCAGGATGGGGAGATGGTTCAGGAGAAGTAACAGCATGTCCTTCTATACAGCCAAATACAGAATATCATCCGAGTCACATTTGGAATAAACCTGGAGAATATTTAGTTAAAATTGGCGTAAGCGATTGTAAAGGAGGACAAGACTACACTCAATTTAAAGTGAGTGTCATTAAAAAACCAATTTCAAATAACTTGCCGCCTGTAATAACTAAAATTTCAGGACCAAGTTATTTAAATGTAAATGAGAAAGGAAAATGGAATGTAGAAGCTTATGATAAAGATGGAAATTATCTTTCTTATTCTGTTGATTGGGGAGATGAAAATGCTTTTGCACCCTTAAACTCTGAAAAAACCAGCAATGCTGTAAAACAAGAAAGCACATTTATGCATAATTATAACAATCAAGGAACTTATAATGTTGTATTTACAGTAAGCGATGAAAAAGGTGCTGTAACACAAAGTTCAATAACTGTAAATGTTGGAAAAACTACAGAACCAAACATTAAAATACAAATGTTGAAGGGTTTGTTAAAACAGCTTCAATCAGTTGTCTCGGAAATTATAAAATTACTGGACAACTGGTAATTTTTTTTATTTTTTATTTATTAAAGAATTAAAATCTGAATCAAATTTTTTTTGAATTGAAATACCTTTTGTTTCATTGCAAGAATTTAAAAAAATTAACAATAAAATTAATAAAATTGATTTAAATAAAAAACTTTTCTTCATATAATTATTAATTATAACCTATATTTAAATCATTCTAAATAAAATGTTTTCAAGAACTGCTTATAATTCTCATATAAATGTGCATTATGACACAAGATATTAAATAGAACCCAATAATTAAAACAAGATAGAAAACATAAATATTTCCAAAACTAGAATCGCTTGATATGTTCCCTATAACATTATTATTTATTGGTAAATTTAGAATTTTATTAACTTGGAGTACATTTATGCTAAAAAACAACATTACAAAGGTTAGAATCATCTTAACCCAATTTAATTTAAAAAATTCTTTAAATGCCATACTACTCTAGATAAATTGCAGGTTTATTAATTTTTGCCTTCATTGATTTATTCTGAGGATCATATTTATTTTTATCATTAACCATAAATATTTTTGCACTTAAATTTGTTTTTTTACTTATTAATTCAGTTTCATTCTCATAAATTTCTTTTTCTTTTGGGATAACATAAATATAACATTTAGAAACTTCTTTTTTGACTAATTTAACGACGTTATTTATGTCATTAATTAGATTTTCAACATTTTTCTCCTGCTCTTCTAATTTTTCATTTATCTTTTTCTTGTCGTATTTCGGCCATGAAGCTAAAGAAACAAAATTCTTATTTCCTAGTTTTTCATGCATCTCTTCCGCTAAATGAGGGGAAAAAGGCGAAATTAACAATATTAATTTCTCTAAAACTTCTTTATTATAATCTTTATTTTTTATGTAATCAGAAAATTCCATTATTGAAATTATCGCATTATTTAATTTGAATTCTTCAATATCTAAAGTAACTTTCTTGATTAATTTGTTTAACTTGCTTTCAACAACTAAATCATTTTTCTCATTAACATTATTCAATAGCTCGTAAAATTTATTTAAGAATTTATTAATTGTTTCAACACTAGAATCCTGCCAATCAAATTCTTTTTCAGGACTTGCAACAAATAAAATAAACATCCTTAATGTGTCTGTTCCATATTTATTTATTATTTCTAAAGGATCAACAACATTTCCTTTGCTTTTGCTCATAACCTCTCCATTTTTCAAAACCATTCCCTGAGTTAATAATTTTATGAATGGCTCATCAAAATTCAATAATTTTAAATCCCTTAATGCTTTTGTGAAAAATCTTGAATATAACAAATGCAGTATCGCATGTTCTATTCCTCCAATATATTGATTAACAGGCATAAAATAATCAACATCATTTTTCTCGAATATTTTATCTGAATCAGGGGAACAGTATTTTAGATAATACCATGAAGAATCGACAAATGTGTCCATTGTATCTGTTTCTCTTCTAGCTATTTTATTGCATTTATAGCATTTTACATTGATAAAACTCTTGCTTTTCTCAAGCGGATTTCCCTCGCCTGTAAATTTGACATCTTCTGGCAATTCTATTGGCAAATCTTTTTCTTTTAAAGGAAGAATTCCGCAGTTTTCACAATATATTATTGGAATTGGAGTCCCCCAATACCTCTGCCTTGAAATCAACCAATCCCTTAATTTATACTGCGTTGTTTTTTTCCCTAATTTTAAACTGGATAAATATTTTGTAATATTTTCTTTTGCTTTTTTATTGTCTAGGTTATTGAATTTATCAGAATTAATTAATATTCCATCATTAACATAAGCTTCTTTTAATTTATCTAATTTTTCATCTTTTTTTGTTATCACTATTTTTATTGGTAACTTGTATTTTTTTGCAAATTCAAAATCTCTTTGATCATGAGCTGGAACAGCCATTACAATTCCAGTCCCATAGTCTGGAAGAACAAAATTAGCAGTGTAAATTGGAAGTTTTTCATTGGTTAATGGATTCATTGCATATTTTCCTGTAAAAACACCATATTTTTCTTTTTTCTCGTCTGTTCTTGAGAATTTATCTTCTAAAATTACTTTATTTATAAACTTTTTAACTTCATTTTCATACTTTGTATTTTTGACTAAATTAATTAGTTTTTCATTTTCAGGAGCCATAACTAAAAATGTAACACCATATAAAGTGTCTATTCTTGTTGTAAATACTTCCAAATAATTTTTTGAATTTTCCAATTGAAATTTCACTAAAACTCCCTCACTTTTCCCAATCCAATTTTTCTGCATTATTTTTACTTTTTCAGGCCAGTCTAATTTTTCCAAATCTTTCAATAATTCTTCAGCATAATCAGTTATCTTGAAAAACCATTGTTCCAAATCTTTTAATTCAACTTCATTATGACATCTCCAGCATTTTTTATCGATAACTTGTTCATTTGCCAAAACAGTCTTGCATAAATTGCAAAAATTAACTAAGGATTCTTTTCTGTAAGCTAACCCTTTTTTATAAAATTGAAGAAATATCCATTGATTCCATTTGTAATAATTTTGAATGCATGTTACAATTTCTCTATCCCAGTCATAGCTTAATCCTAATTTCATCTGCTGCTCTTTCATGGTTTTAATATTATTAAATGTCCAAGCTTTAGGATTAACTTTATTTTTTATGGCTGCATTTTCAGCAGGCAATCCGAATGCATCGTAACCCATAGGGTATAAGACATTAAACCCATTCATTCTTTTAAATCTAGCATTAACATCCCCGATGCAATAATTTCTTGTATGTCCCATGTGTAATCCAGAACCTGAGGGATATGGAAACATTTCTAAATTGTAATATTTTTTCTTTTTTTTATTTGTATTTACTTTAAAGATTTTATTTTTATCCCATTTATTCTGCCATTTTTCTTCTATTTCTTTAAAATTGTACATAACTTTATTTTTAGAATTAATGTATTTAAAGTTTTTGAAAAGATTTAAATAACTTAATAATTGACTTTTTCTTAAGGGCCTGTAGCTCAGCTTGGATAGAGCACTAGCCTTCTATTTTAAGAAGCAAGCTAGGGGTCGTGGGTTCAAATCCCATCAGGCCCGCTGCGTACGTGGCGAAGTGGTTAACGCAATCGCCTGCAGAGCGATCATTCCCAGGTTCAAATCCTGGCGTACGCTTTATTTCCTAAATTTTTCTAATTTCGCTTTAAATTTAGCTTTCCCAATTTTATAATATCCATAAACAAATATTAAGATATAAATCAAAGCTATAATCAAGAAAAATAATTTAAGAAAAGGGCTTTTTTTAATGAACAATTCTCCAAAATAACTAATAATAAAAACTAAAGGGATTAACCCTAATGTTGTTGCAATAATAAACCTCTTATATGACATCTCAATAAATCCAGCTAAATAAGAAAATATATCAGATGAGGTTAATGGATTTAATCTTAAAATGAACAATACAAATATTCCATATTTATCAGAATACTTGTGAAATTGAGCAAATCTTTTTTCTCCAATTAATGTTTCAAAGTAATTTCCTGCAAATTTTTTAGCTAAGAAAAAACAAATTGTAGCACCAATTACATTTCCAACTAGCGTTAATAATCCCCCTAAAAAAGGCCCGAATGCGATTCCCCCTGCAGCATTTAATATAAATCCCGGAACAGCAACCAAAATAACTTCCAATATGATTAAAAATAAGTAAATAATCCAGGATAAATCACCATATCCTTGAATGAAGTTAATTGTTTCATCTAATGAATTATTAGTCATATCATAGATAAAACCGTGATTAAAGTAATTGTAAGAGATGTATATAATTATAATAATAAATATTAAAGAAAATTTTTTATATCTAAACCCTTTTTGATATAAATCATGATTTTTTATTTTTTCTTTTATTGAATTTTTATTGAGTTTTTTCACAAATAAATTAAGAAATGATTAATATTTAAAATTAACTTAAACCAAAAAAAAAGAAAAATTTATCTTGGCCTTATCAAAGCTGATAAAGCAAAGATTATTAATGCAAATACAACAACAATTGCAGTTATCCAGAATGCTGTGCTATTAGCAAGGTTTCTCCATATACTTTCTAATGTTGCATTTGGTTGATATACTATATTTCCTGTTGGTGTTTTTTCATCTTTAATTACTGCAAATACTTTTTCTGTTTTTACAACATTATTATCCTGCTTTACAGTTATTGTTGTTTCGTATTTTTCTCCAGTCAAACTTGGTTTTGGCGTTAAATAAATATACAATGTTGTTTCACCATTGCTAGCTAAATTAACACTTTGCTCCTTTGATATATCAGCCCAATTTTCGTTTGCTGAAGCGCTTACAGTAAATAATGAAGCTTCTGTTCCTAAATTTTTTAATGTTAATGGAACTGTGAATACTTTTCCCGGGCTTACTTCAAAGCTTGTTTGTGCTAATTTTAAATCAACTGTGTTTGCTGATTGAGTTGTTGCACATTTTTTTATTGTTAATTTATTATCTAATTTTGATTCACTTCTGCTTGAGAAGAATACTTTCGATTCTACAAAATAATCTCCTTCTTTTGCATTGTTTGGAATCTTAAATGTAAATGTTTTTAATACGCGGTCTCCTGTTTTGTCAAATCTCTTTAAGCTGAATATTTCAGAACTTAAATCAATTCCTAATGGTTCTTCATCTAAAGTTATTTGAACACTATCCTGGTCTTTCTTTCCTATGTTTTGAACATCTACAGCAAAGTTTATTGTTTCAGAGCATGCTGCAACACTTGGAGTTATTGTTACTTTATTTATTTTTACATCATTGCTTTCTCTTTCAAAATCCATATCAATTGAATCATAATTGCAGTTTTCATCTTCATTTCCATCTTCAAATGTTTTTATAAATAATCTATAAGAATCTCCATCTTTTAAGTCAGAGTCATCTATTGGAACATCTAACGTTAATGTGAAATCTTCATCTTCATCTTCATCTATATTAACAGAATCTGATTCGACGCTTTCTATTTCATTGTTTCTATCTATATTGAATAATCTTGCTTCTACAATAACATCCATGTCATTGTTATCATTGTTTTCCACATTAACATCAATATTGATTTTATCTCCTGGCTTGAAATTATCTCCATCATCAGGTTCGTTGATATCAATTATCAAGTTTCCAACATTAGGAGAATCAATGTCTGCATCATCGCTTCTTCTTCCAATTTTACATATTTTTGGATCAACTGTTATCTTTAAAGGAATTGTTATTGTTTTTTGGGTATTTGTTTCATCGTTGTATTTTAATAATAAATCTTCAGAATATTCTCCAATATCCATGTTGGAAGGAATTGTCATACTTACTGAAATTTCTCTTGTTTCTCCAGGGATAATTTTTGTTGTAAAACCATTAATGCTTGGAACAAAACTGGTTCCGTCATCATCTTCAAATATTGGTATTGTTATTGCACCTGATTGAGTAAAATCCAAATCAACACTGCCTGTATTTGAAATTTTAAATAATTTTGTTCTTGATCTGCTTACTTGAGAATTTATTGCCAGAGTGTTATCTGTTGCACTTGCTAATCCAGATAAAGAATATTGTGCTTTTGGATTTACTGTTAAAGTGTATGGATTTGTTCTATCTAAATTTGTGATTCCGTTACTTGCTTTTATTGTTGCTGAATAAACCCCATTTGGCGTTGATGGAATAACAACATTAAAAGTTTTGTCTATAGATGAACCCGCACCAATTCCTGTAGTTATTGTTCCTTTTGTGCCTGTGTTTGTAATTATACTTGTCCCCATTTTTAAATCGTCACTTGTTATTGTAATTGTTTCAGTTGCGGGAACACCGCTTGCGTCAGCAGTAACTCTCACGTTGAATGTCACAGTATCTCCTGGAATACCAGTTTTATCTGCTGTTACAACAACACTTGCGATATCAGCATTAACTAAACTTATTAAACTAAATAATAAAATTAAACTAATTAATAATATTTTTTTCATTTTTTAACCCCCTTGAGATTATTTTGATTATAAGATAATGTTGTTATTTTAAAGTAAAGATATATATTTAAACCTTTCGGTAACAACTAATCACATAAAATTCTTGTATTTTTTGTAAAATTTAATGCTAGAGTCCCCTATCAAATTTCCTAATAGAAAACCAGCAATAACATCGCTTAAATAGTGAACCCCCAAGTACATTCTTGAAAACATAACAATTATTGTTATAAATATCCATGTAAAATTCAAATATTTATTAAAATTAAAGAAAGGAATTATTGCTGAAGCAGCTGTTGTATGTCCGCTTGGAAAGCTTCTGTTTTCATTTACATTATTTATTAATCCTTCAAAATCAAGCGCTTTAAAAGGCCTTTCCCTGCTAATAGTTATTTTAATAATGCTGGTTAATCCTAAATAAGCCACAAATGACAAAATTAATGGAATTATATTCTCTTTTTTCTTTGCCAGCAATATAACAATCAAAGCAATCGGAAAAATAAAATAACCTTCAAAATTATTTATTATAAATGCTATTTTAGTCAAAAAATTTATTTTAATGTTTACAAGAAATAAAGCAACAAATTTATCTACAAAAAAAGACAAGATTAATATTCCTAAACCAATAATATAATAATTCTTTTTCATTATAATTTAATAAATTACTAAGTTTAAAAATTTACCCCTGAAGCATTATCAAATCATCTTTAGTTAATTTTTTTTTGGACTTTAATTTTTCCTCAATAAGAATTTGTTTTTCCTTCAATTTTTCTTCCTGGTAATTTTTATTGTCTATCTTAAGTTTTTCATTTAAATTGTCCAACTGCTTTTTTATTTCATGGCTTTCATTTAATTTTTTCTGCAATTCATCATTGATTTTTAAGAATTCATTTTTTAAGGATATAAATTTGTCAAATGCGTTTTGCTGTTCTTTTCTCAAATCATTTATTTTGTTTGAATATCCCTTGAATTTTTCATAACCGGGATCGTTCAAGTTAATATTTTCTTTTATCTTTTTATGAATATCATCTGATTTTGCCTTGTATAATTTTATATCTTTGTCAACTTTATTTATTTCATCAATTATTTTTTTTAATTCAATGTTTTTATTATATTCTTTCTTTAATTCTTTTATTTTTTTCATCAAGGATTTTTCTTTGTCCATTGAAAGAACTTCTGTTTCAATCTTGAATTCAAGCCTTTCAATCTCTTTTTTTATATTTTCAGGATCAACCTTTACATTATTTTTCTTGATGAAATTTATCTTGTTTTTATTTAATTCTTTTATTTTAATTATCAATTCTTTTACTTTTTTATTATCTTTATCCCTTTCTTCCCTTAAGTCTTTTACGGTTATATTGGAAGCATCCTTATCATGCTTTACCTCCTTTATCTCTTTTACAAGCTTAGAAATATCCTTCTTCAATGATTCTTTTTTGCTAAACCATAATTCTTTTTCTTTATCTATCTTATTTAAATTGTTTCTTAATAAATTTATCTCATTTCTTAAATCATTTATTTTGCCAAATAATTCTTTCTTTTCCATTTTAAGTCTAGATTGCTGTGTTTCATATTAAAAAAAAGATCAACCGAATAAAGATCCTAATCCGGCTGCAGCTGCTTCGTCATTTTTCTTTTCTTCTTTAACTTCTTCTTTCTTTGCTTCTTTTGGAGCCTGCTGAACTGCTGCTGTTGGCATTACTGAAGCTTCTTTGATAACCTTTTCTATATCCACGCCGTCTAAGGCAGTTACTAAAGCTTTTATTTTAGCTTCCTCAACAGTTGCGCCTGCAGCTTCCAATACCTTTTTCACATTTATTTCATTTATCTGCTTTCCTAGCTTTTGAAGCAATAATGCAGTATGTATATATTCCATTTTATTTCCTCCTTAAGTATAATCAATCCCACATGCTCTTTTGTTTTGGCTTGCTTTCTTCTTGAATTTTTTTATCTTGCAAGTTCCTCAATAAGTCTTGGGCTTTTTGTTCAACATCTTTTGAATAACCAACAAAGCCAGTATTTTCTTTCTTAATTATTTTTTCTTGTTCCTTAATTTCTGTATTAACCTCAATTTTTAATTCCTTGCTTAATACTAATGCATTTCTGTATGCTTTTGTCAATAATGATTCAACATTATCCTTGCTTATATATCCAATTTCTTCTGCCAATAACATTGCTTGGTTATGGGCTAATTTGATATTGTTAATGTATTCTTCAATATTAATATCCAATACTTCTTTTTCATAAACAATTCCATTATCATAAACAGCCAAGACATTTAAATTTATTTCAATCGGTTCTATGTTTAACTTTCCTAATATTGAAGCTATTTCTGGCTTTATTATTTCTCCTTCTTTTACAACTAATTTATCTTTTTTTATTACAATTTTTCCAGCTTCAACGCTTGTCTGCAAGCCAATTGCTCCCAATTCTCCTATTATTGGTCCGGGAGTAAATGGCGTTGGGCCTGCTGAAATTGTCAAATCCATTGGAGAAACTTGCCCTGGTTTTGCCTTTGCTTTAGCCTTATTATCCTTGATTAATTTAAATAATTTAAAAGGCTCTTCATCTGAAAATATTAAAACAGGGATTGAATTTTCTAAATATGGCTTTAATGAAGCTAAGTTTTTTTCTTTAAAGGATTCAATTGATATATTTATCAGGCTTTTTTTAGTGACTTTAATTTCTATCTTACCTCTTAATTTATTTCTTATTGACTGCAAATTAGCGCTTGGCAAGCCTGTTAAATCAGCTATAGTGATAACTTTATATTTCTTCATTAATTCTTTTATGTTTTCTACTTCCTGTATTTTTCTTTTGCTTACGTGATTCATTTTTCAACCTTTATTGGGGGGCTCATTGTTAATTTTAAAATAACATTTTTAATATTTCCTTCTCCTTGAGACAATGCTTTGACAATGGAATCGTAAATTGAAATAATATTTTCATATAACTCCTCATCTTTCATGCTTTCATTGCCAACATAAGTTTTTAATATTGGCTCATTTTTTGTTTTTACCCTGACTGTTTTTTCCAATCTTAGTTTTATTTCATTTAAATTTGAAGTCGGTGTTACAATAGCCCCTGATTTTGGATTTGGCATTTTACTTCTAGGACCAAAAGTTTTACCGAATACTTTTGCAACTTCTGTCATTAAATTTGCCTGCGCTACAAAATAATCAAATTCTTGAATCAATTTTTTTAATTCCTTTTTATTATCTTGGTACTTTGAGAAATCCTCTCTTTTTATTACTCTATCAAAAACTTTTGCCTGGTCTTCTAGTTCTTTTCCGACTAATGCACATATTTTAATCTTTTTTCCAGGTGGATAATGCAAATTAACAAACAAATCAATGTTTTCTTCAGGATTTTTTAAATTAACACCTTTTAAATTTAGAATTAAGTCAACTTTTTGAGTAAAGTTTTTCTTGCTTGATTTTTCTCTTAATTGTTTTAATGCTTCTAATATTTTTTTCTTATCCATTATACCCTCCTACATTAAGTAGTTCTTTCGGGATAAATTTTAGAATTTTAAAAGGTTTATAAAACTATCTTTTCAATTGGCTTTGCACCACAAATACTAATCTGCACCATAATTCCTTACGATAATCGGCTCGCATTTTTCTCTAAAATCTAAAATTGTGTTCGCCTCGAAAAGTTCTTGGATTAGAACGCAGATGTTATGAGCCAAGCACTTGCACAAGATTTCATTTATCTGTGCAATCTCGTTTCTGCAGAACAAATGCATTCCAAATTTTCTTTTAATCATGTTAAAAACTGATTCTGCATTGGAACGTTTATGGTATTTTTCCATCCAAAATTTTTTATTATCCCTAAAAACCTTATACATCTTACTGTAAACCATTGAACCACGAGCCCTGCTTGTTGAGTCGCTCCTGAACATAATGTAAGGGATTGCACCAACGCTATGAACAATATCAAAATTATTTCTTGAAAGGTAACCCGCGTCCGCACTCATTTCACGCATGTTAAAATTCTTAGCGGTTATCCTAACTAATTGTTCAAATTCAGGAGAATCATGTCTATAGCCTTCTGTAACAGAAACTGCGGTTATGACATTTGTTTTAGTTCCTGTTGTGAGATGAGCCTTTTTGAAAAGCCTTTTTTCTCTGTATTCCCTTACTCTTATGTTAAACCACCTTGTAAATAATGAAGTTGAGAATCCCGAAGAGTCTGTTGTAAATTGTGTTTCAAGTTCTTTTAATGGAATTCCTGATTGTTCAATTAAATGTTTGAGCAATTGAGTTAATGAAGGATTATTATAATATCTCAATAATGTATTGAAATGAGGAACTTTCTTGATATAGTTTAATCCCTTAGCCAAGCTTAAATAACCTGTATTTCTCCTTGTGCTTTTGCCGAAGTAAACTTTCATTACACAGCAGAAAAGCATATCTTTCAAATCCATAAATTGCCTTCCTTTCTTTGGGAATAGTTTTCTTACTTGAATTAATGAATCTATTAATTCTATTAAAGTATCCTGAAATAGTTTGAATTCCTCTGTTTGAGCTAAATTGTAAGCCGACCATTGCTGTTTGTAAGTCTTCTTTACCCCTAGTGTTTCCATAAATTCTCCTAATTCTAATTGTTTCTCTCCGAGTCGTCCTCTTTTCCATCTTTCGATACCTTTCTTTTTTGGTCTTCCCATAGCCCACCTTAATAAGTAAGCTATATGAATATATAAATAAATAGCTTACTAATATATAAAGTTTTCTATGTATAATCTATAAAAAATAAATTAAGCCAAGTTTTCTAATATTCTTGGCTTTTCAGAAATAAGTTTTAAACCACTATTAAAAGCTAAAACTAATAATTTTACTTCCTCCTTATTTTTATTTAGTTTATATGCTTGAGCTCCGCTTATTTTTCTTGTCGCAACTACTATCTTTTCTTTTATCAATTCTTCCATTACATTATAAGTTGTAGCTCTATTTATTTCAACCTCTCTTGAGATGTCTCCAATAGTAAAATCCAATCCTTTCATTTCTAATAAAAATTCTAAGATTTTATTTCTTGGTGTTTCGCCGAACAAACCAATAAAGACCCCTCTCATCATTCTATCCTCCTTCTCCATGTCTTTAACCAATCCAATCACCTCTTTTTTTAAAAACCAAACATTTAAATATTAGATGCCCCACACATTCTTTTAACGGATATATGTGAGGCAAAGTTGTGTTCCTATTTCTTTTTTATTACTAATTCATATACGTTTTTTAATTTGCGGGGATTTAGCGAATAATGCAAACCAGATTTTTTTGGTCTTGATAAGATCAAACCCTGTTTTATGCACAATTCTAAATCATTCAACGCATTTTTATGCTCTTTTAATGGCAGATTTTTTATCCACCTTAAGCATATCTCTTTTGGTAGTGTTGAACTACCTATCCGTCTCTGATTTAGTAATCTCGTCATTACTGCAACACAACCGATTGATAGTTGTGACGACATCACATTTTTTTAACCTCCTGTCACGAAGGTCTAATGCCTTCTTTAAGGACAATGAATATCATTAGGCTTCAAGACCAACCATCAACAGCAAACAGCACAACCAATCTTCGGGTGGGCTTTTCTTTATGAGGTTAAAAAACATGACATCCTTGAGAATTATAGAATTCTTTGTATTTATAAATCTTTCTAATTTCTTAGACAATCTGTAAAATATAATAGATTAATCCCAAGTAGCTATTCTAAAAGCAAAAATTTATATACATCTATTACTTACATAAGTAGATTATGGCAGAACTTCTACCAAAATGGGAGATGAGGAGGTATATTACTTTATGGAATAAATTAAAGGATAAAGAATTTGCCAACAAGAAAGCTAAAGAATTGCTTAAAGAAGAGGATGACCATTTGTTGAGTGTATTTTTTTATGATCTAAAAAAAGCAGGATGGATAATTGTTAATAGAGATGAAAAAGATAAAAGAAAAAAAATCTATAAATTGAAATCTCCAGAGGAGATATTTAAAGAAGTATCAAAATGACATACAAACTCTCTCCATCATCAATGAACTTAATAGAAGATTGTCTGAGATGTTTCTGGTTACAGATTGTCAAGAAAATTTCAAGACCAAGCGGAGCATTTCCTAGTTTGCCTTCTGGAGTCGATAAGATGCTAAAGGAACATTTTGATAGATTCAGAGACAATAATAAACTTCCGCCAGAATTAAAACAATTGGATGGGCATATTAAATTATTTGATGATAAAGACCTTCTGAAAAAATGGAGGAATAACTTAAAAGGAATTGAATACAAAGATGAAGAGAATGATATTCTTTTACATGGGGCTGTTGACAATTTATTAAGCAAAGAAAATAAGTTAATAGTTTTAGATTATAAGACAAGAGGATTTGCTCTTAAAGAGGATACTGCACATCACTATCAAGACCAACTTGATATTTATAATCTGCTTTTAAGAAAGAACAGTTATGAAACTGAAGATTATGCTTATTTACTTTTCTATCTTCCAGAAAAAGTCATGGAAACTGGAGAATTTATTTTCAAAACCGAATTGGTAAAAATGAAAATAAATGTTGCCCATGCAGAGTTTTTGTTGGACAGAGCGATTAAAATAGTTCAGGGCGATATGCCTGAACCAAGTAAAGAATGTGCATATTGCAGGTTTAAAGAAAACAAATTAATATAATAAAATGAGAACAATAAAAAATTTTGAAAATAAAATTCATTTGGGTGATTGTATGGAACTCGCGAAAAAGTTGCCAGACAACTCTGTAGATTTAATACTCACCTCGCCACCTTATGCGGACACCGTTTCCTATGGAAAAACTGTGAAAACATTTGATCCAGAAGAGTATGTTAATTGGTTTTTAGAACTATTTAAAGAATCAAAAAGGTTCTTGAAAGATAGTGGTTCTTTTATTTTAAATATTAATGACCGTGCAACAAATGGAGAGAGAAATGTTTATGTGTTTGAATTAGTATATAGAATTGTAAAAGAAACTGGATTAAAATTATTTGATAGATACATTTGGTTTAAAAAATCTGCTTTGCCCATGACTGGAGAAAAAAGATTAAATGATAGAATTGAATATATATTTCATTTTGTTAAGGATACTAAAAAATTTAAGGCTTATACCGATAGGATAAGAGAGCCTTATGCGGAAGTATCCTTAAAAAGATTTAAGAATAAAGTTCATGGAAATGATATAATAATGGATGATGGTAGAACAGTTTTATCTCAAAGGGGAAGCAGTAAACCACACCCTTTAGGAAAGAAGCCGATAACTGTATTTAGATTTGATACTGGAAGTGCTTTAAGAGGTTTGGAACATCCAGCACCATTTCACCCACAATTACCTGAATTCTTTATTAATTGGCTAACTGATGAAAATGATATTGTGTTAGATCCTTTTATGGGGGGAGGTACAACAGCTATTGCCTCAAAAAAACTTAATAGAAAATATATTGGTTTTGAGATAAATAAAAAATATATTGAAATGACTAATAAGAGGTTAAGAGAAAACTTTCCAAACAAAAGAATAAATGAATTTCTAAGATAAGGGATTTTAGTTTAATTTTATCAAATTTTTCCTTTCTATCCAGCACCATTTCTTCTTTGGTATTAATTTTCCAACCACAACGATGTTAGGTCTTTCTCTCGCTATAATAGAAGGTATTTTCAATTGAGTAAAACTACTATGCTTTGAAGGTTCGCCAAGCCATTTAGTTTCCATATCATTCCAAATAATTACTGCCATTTTTGTTATAAAATTACTATTGCGTTGATTTTCTCTTAACTTTAAACTTCTATTTATTTCATAGTTAATTAAGATATAATTATTGCATTTTGAAGCCGAATGTGTCGCCCCAGTAAAATAATTTGGAGCTTGGCTTGACTTAATCTCCCATCTCATTTCCTCTTTATTTGGGAATACTATCTCCAAATCTCCCATAGGGTCATTAACCGCTTTTACTTCTATGTCTTTAAATTTCTTTGATAAAACATTACTAAGCACTTCAACAACAGCTGTCTCCCATAAATCAAACATTCTAACTGTTAAAAAAACAGTTTTTTGTCCTAATTGGAGTTTATAACGAGAATCTGGATATTTTTCATTTATACTAAGATTTTTACGACAGCAAATGTTAAAGGCGTCTTCTAAGTTCTCCTCAACATATTTTACAACTTCGTTAAGATACACTTCCGGATTTCTCATCTCTTTAAGTACTTGCTTCTTGAGTTCCACAATATTCATAGTATTACCAAACTTATAGCATTATTTAAAGAATTCGATTTAAAGTGCAATTTGCCATTTGTGGTGCAAATTGATGTTTTTCAGGATTTAAAGTGCAAAGCCTTTTCAATTGGTTTTATAAAGATACTTAAAATTAATTTGTTTTTTCACAAGTTTTATATATGACTTTCATTTATTAAATCCAATGGAAAACAATTTAAAAAAATATTCTAAATATTTATTTATTGGGGTATTTTTAATAATTGCAATTTTGACATTTTTAATTCTAAAGCCGTTTATAAGCGCATTTTTGACAAGCATAGTTTTTTCATATCTGTTTTACCCGGTTTATAAAAAATTAAATAATCACATAAAAAATAATTCAATATCTGCCGCAATAATGGTTGTTTTATTAATATTAATAATTATAATTCCGACATTCTTTTTCATCAATTTATTATTGAAAGAATCCTTATTAATTTATAATTATGTCAAGTCAGAAGATCTGAATTTAAATCCTTATTTTTACAATGCTTTAAACAAAATATTTCAATATTTCTTGAATGAATTTTCTGATTTAATAATAAATATTCCCAAATTTTTAATAAACTCTTTTATCACAATATTCTTATTTTATTATTTCTTGAAAGATGGAGATAAATTGATTGAACAAATAAAATCATTAATCCCGATGGATAACAAGCATAAAGAGGGCGTTGTAAGGGAATTCAAAAATGTCACGCATTCAATTGTCTATGGGTTAATATTAACAGGAATTATAACTGGTTTATTTTCTGCATTGGGATTCTATATTTTTAAAATAAGTTCTCCACTATTTTGGGCAATTGTTGTTATGATCTTAACTATTCTTCCCGGAATTGGAACGTGGTTAGTCTGGGTTCCTATTGGAATATTAAAAATAATGCAGGAGGATTTATTTAATGGTGTCGGGGTATTAATTTTTTCATTAATTTTTATAAGTGGGGTTGAGTTAATGCTAAAACCTAAATTAATTGGGGAGAAATCTAATCTTCATCCTGCTTTAATTGTAATTGGGGTTTTCGGGGGGATAAAAATATTGGGATTTATCGGAATATTTTTTGGACCATTAATTTTAGTAACATTTATAACATTCTTAAAATCAGTGTTGAATAAAAGATGAAGTTTAAAATAAGACCTTTAAAATTGACTACGGGCGGAACTTTTGTCGCTGTTCTAAATAAAAATGACGCTTCAATTCTTGATTTGCATTCTGGAAATCGCGTTAAAATTAAAATTAATCATAAAGAATTAATTTCTGTAATTGATTTAACAGATGATGAAGTTTCTCAAGGCGAAATTGGATTATTTGAAGAAGTTTTGCTTGATTTGGGAATAAAAAAAGGATATGTTGATGTTTCAACTGCCCCAAAATTAAATTCTGTTTATTATATTAAAAAAAAGTTAGACGGTTTTAAGTTAAATAAAAATGAGATTGACAGCATTATTAATGATGTTGTAAAGAATAATTTGAATGAAATTGAATTAGCATATTTTGTTTCTGGATGTTATTCTAGAAATTTAGACAAAGATGAAGTTACTTATTTAACCAAGTCCATATTGAATCACGGGGTTCAGCTTGGATTAAAAGATAAAATAATTCTTGATAAGCATTCTATTGGCGGAGTTCCGGGGAACAGAACAACGATGATTCTTGTTCCTATAATCTCTGCATTAGGGTATAAAATTCCTAAAACATCATCAAGATCAATTACAAGCCCCGCGGGAACAGCAGATACAATGGAAGTTCTCGCAAGCGTTTCTTTTTCAGTCGATAAAATACGAGAAATTGTAAATAAGACAAATGGATGTATTGTCTGGGGTGGTGCTGTGAATTTAGCAAGCGCTGATGATCGGTTAATAAAAGTCAGAAATCCATTAAGCTTGGATCCTGAAGGAATGTTATTAGCTTCTATAATTGCAAAAAAAGCAGCTGTTAACTCAACACATGTCTTGATTGATATTCCTGTTGGAAAAGGCTCAAAAATAGAAAATAAAAAAGATGCATTAAGATTAAAAAATAGATTTATTATGCTTGGAAAAGATTTAGGAATTAAAATTAAGGTAATTTTTACAGAGGGGTATGAACCTATTGGAAATGGAATTGGTCCCTCTTTGGAAGCAATTGATGTTTTAAAAGTTTTGAAAGGAACAGGACCTAAAGATTTAAGAGATAAATCTTTAGAATTAGCCTCTATAATGCTTAAAATGATTGGAGAAAAAAACCCTTTAAAAAAAGCAACTGAAGTATTAGACTCTGGTTTAGCTTATGAAAAAATGAAAGAAATAATAAAAGCACAGAATGGAAATCCCAACATTAAAACTGAAGATATTGAAGTAGGACCTTATAAATATAATGTTAAATCAGACAGATCTGGAAAGGTGGTTTTTATTTCTGATTTAAATATAAGCAAGATAGCAAGGATTGCAGGAGCTCCTGTTGATAAATCCGCAGGAATTTACTTGAATGTTAATCTAAATGATTATATTAATAAAAATGATAATTTATTTACAATTTATTCTAAAAGCAAGGAAAAGTTAAATTACGCTGTTAAATTTTATGAAGAAAATGATCCTATTTTAATTAAATAAATTTTTATATTGTAAGGTTAAATCATTTTTAAGCCAGAGTCGCATAACTTGGTAGTGCAGCAGTCTCGAAATATATCAAGGAAACTGCCGTCCGAAAGGACTTCTAGGTTCAAATCCTAGCTCTGGCGTATATGATATATATTAAATTTTTTTATAGAAATTATAAAATTTTATAGGCAAGGAATAAGTAAAAGTAGGTCTTTCTAATCTTAAGAGATAAAATGGAAAAAACCTACATATATGATTATGCAAGAAGCATAAAAAGAAATTTAAATAGAATTGTGAATCTAGAAGATGCGGATGCAGAAGTTAAAAAGGCAATAGAGAAATTTGTAGATTATCTTTATCTACAAAATTATAGTTTAGCAAGAGTAAGCTATTATTTAGATAAACTTGTGAGATTAGCACCTTTAATCAAGAAATTAAGTTTAGAGGAAGACGATTTATTAGACTTTTTAAGAATAATTAGAAATCAAGAAACATTAAATCAAACAAGTAAAGAAGAATATACAAGAGTTTATAGAAAACTTTTGGAGTTTAATTTTAAATTGGAACAAGATGATAAAAGAATTAAGATATTAAAAATAAAAAGCAGGAAAGAATACAAGAAAATTCCAGAGGATATGCTTTCTATAGATGAAATAAAGATTATAGTTGAAAATGCTAAGAATTTTAGAGATAAGGCATTTATAATGGGCTTGTACGAAAGTGGATGTAGAATAGGTGAAATCTTACCTTTAAAATATAAAGATATTAAATTTGATAAATATGGTTGTTTATTAAATATAGAAAACTCTAAAACTTATGCAAGAAAGTTAAGATTAGTGTTTTCTACACCATATCTAGCTAGATGGTATGATTTACATCCTACTAAGGAAGCAGAAGATTATTTCTGGTGTACTTTAAAGCCATTAATTATTAATGCTTATGGTCAAAAAGAGACTAAAATTGATTATGCTAGAGTTGGCTACGCTACTTTTATGAATATGATTAAGGGAATTGCTAAAAAATGTAATATTAAGAAGCCGGTAAATTTTCATAATTTTAGAAAATCCAGAGCAACAGAATTAGCAAAATACTTATCTAATCAGCTATTAAATAAATTTATGGGTTGGTCTAGAGGAAGTAGAATGCCTTTAGTTTATGTCCATTTAAATGATGATAGCTTAGATAATAGTATTTTGCAAATGAATGGTGTCGAATTAGAAGAGAAGATAGATAAAAAGATTGAGAGTAAATTTTGTTCAAGATGCCATAATATCAATGAAGAAGATAGCAGATTTTGTAATAAATGTGGAATGCCTTTGGATAAAGAATTGATAAGTGATTTAGATGAATTAAAAGAAAACATATTGGAATCTGGATTAACAATTAAAGAGTTTGCTGAAAAGAATAAAGATGCTAAGTTTCCGGATGTTGTTGAAGAATTAGTTAAATTAAATAAAGAGGTGCTTAAGAAATTACAAGAAATCCCTTAAAATGAGTAGAATTCTGGTAAAAAAGTTAGTAGTGCTAGCTTAAGTTGGCTAAGTTTGTTTTGTTCTCTTCTCTCGAACTTTTAATAAAATTTTTTAGTCCAATTTTTATTATTTTCTCAAAATCATTAAGACTAAAATTCTCGGTCCTTATAAAACACAGCTTTTTTTTCTTATCTTTTTCTTTACGATTATAAAAAGAACCCCAACCAACATAAAGTGTTCCCGTTTTCGTTCTATCTTGAATTGGAATTAATTTAAGTGTATGACTTGTGCAACATCTAAAATAACCATATAAAATCTCGCAGAAGTATTTAGTGTCTTCAATTTTTTTATAATCCTCTTTTTCTGCTAAAAATTCAGATTCGTAATCTTCTTTTTTATAAGTTATAAAGATTTTATTTTTTAACTCAGCAATTGTTTGTTTATCTAAATAATTTTCGAAAAATTCATAAAACCTCTCATTGGCGGATATTTTTCTTTCTGTCAAATCAATTAAAGATTCTATTATCGAAGAATATAAAGATACCCTTATCAGCTTATTATATCTAACATTTTTATATTTGTATCCTAAACTTATAACATCAATAAAAATATCACATAATTTCAAGAACTCTTTATTTTTTCTTGGAATAAGATTGTTTTTTATACCAAGATGATTAATAAAATCCTCAAAACTAAACCCACTAAAATCTTTTGGAAAGAGTTTTTTATAAATTCTTTTTATTTCGTTTAGAGAAAGTCCTAAACCATATTCATAGAATCTCTCTTTAAAATAAGTAATCATTTTTTTTGTTCTCCAATCTTATTTAAAGATTTAATAATTTTACATATTATTTTTTTAATATAAAAATTTAAATACCTTTCCCTATTAATAAATAAAATGAAATTAAAATTTAGACTTTTATTGGGGGGTATATCTGGTCTAATAATCTATTTTATAATCTCATCAATTTTTAATAAATATCTTAGTTTAACATTTGGTGTCCTTTATTTTTTAATAATCTATATTGTAACAAGTAAAAAATTTAGCAAATGGATTAAAAATTTAGAAGGGGTAAGATTAAAGAAAGAGAAAGAAGAAGAGTTTAAATTAAAAAATATGACTAAAAAAGAATTAATAAAAAATAGAAAATGGTTATACCATTTAACTGAAAAACATGAATCTTATTTAGATAATAGATATATGATTTACTTAGGTTTTATCCTTGGTTTAATCGGAGGTTTATGGGGAAATATAACCATTAATCTTTTTATTCAGCAATTTAATTTAAAACCAATAAATGTTTTTGTTACTTTATCCCTAGTTATGGGTTTGATTATAATCATATTTACTATCGGAATGAAAATTAGAGAGAATGATTATGAAGATTTAATAGATGAGTTTAACAAATATAATAAATTACTAAACAAAAAACCAAGATAGATAATATAAGATAAAATAGAAAACTTTAAAGAATTTAAAATTAGTATCCTTTCTATGACTAATGTAATTTATGATAGATAAATAGATTTAAATTACTTTAAATCTAAATGAAGAACATAATTTAGATTATAGTAAAAATGATAATTAATCAATTTTATGGCAAACTATGAGCTAATTTTAGGAATCATTGGAACTTTTACAGGCATCGCTAGTTTAGTTTGGCTAATTATTAAGGATTTGACTAAAGAAAGAGCAAAACTAGAGGTAGAATATTTCACATATCATTTACAACCGCCAGAAGAATATAATGGAATAAGTGGATTACTACATTCAGATGTATTAATACACAATAAAGGCAATAAAAATACAAGCATAAATAAGATATATTTTACTTATAATGATTTATTGTTAGAAGTTGAAGATAGAAGAGTATCAAGGTTATTTCCTATTCCAATGGGAGCAAATAGCAGCGAAAAACATAAATTTATTATAGATTTATCTCAAGAAAAAGTTAATAAAATTAGAGAGAAAAGAATAGGGAAATTTTGCATTCATATTATTCATACTTATGGGAAAGTTAATAAATATAAGATTATTGGCAAAGAATTAAAATGAAGAACTTTATCAATAAATTATATTCTTATGTTCAGTATGCTCCTTCTTATTTACCTTTACTTACCACTTTTTATTATTATTCAAAACTTCCCACTAAACCTTTATTATGGTTTTTGATATATTCAGCCATTATAGGCATTTCATTTTTTACGATATTACAAAATAAAATAGCAGAAATCATCCAAAAAGCTAAAAAATGGAATAAGGTTGATGCATATAAAACTTTTAAAATAGTGGATACCAAAAATAAAATAGTACTTGGTATTATGGGTTTATCCATCTTAAACCTCACGATTACCATCGCATACCTTGCGTTTCATTTAGATAGCAAAAATGAACTTTATCTATTTTTATTTGGAGTAGCCAATGTTATTGTTATCCTTACAAATTTATTATATTATAGAAAAGATACAATAAAATTTTTAAAAGAAAGAATTAAAAAAAAATAGATTACACATTTTTCTTAATCAAATTTATCCATTCGTCTCTTTCTTTAGTTCTATTATTATTAAAAGCCATAGCTATTTCCTGTATTTTCTCACTAACTTTAACACCAAGTTTTATGTTTTTAAAACTTTTAATTAATCCTTCACCAGAATTTATGCTTTTTATATCTTTTAATTCTATTTCAGCCACAACCGAACCAATCTTAACCTCACCGCTAAAAAATCCTTTCTTAGCCGAGACAAAAACAATCCTCTTATTTGTTAAATAAGCATTCGTTTTCTTTGTATCTGGCATATCAACCATATTACCTTGATAAGTTCCGATACCAGAACTACCAAAAGAAGTCCCTAGTCCCAAACCTTGTATTGCCTGTTTATTACCAATATAAGTAACTTCTTCAGATGATTTAAGCAATTTTTCTCCCTTTGTTAATAAAAATGGTAATTCTGTCATTCTATAAATTCGGATATATGCTCCCTGTTTTTGTTTTTATATTTCTACATCCAACAACACATTTATAATCAGTACAACTAACATCTCTAAATTCATAATCTTGTCCTAGCTTATTGCATTTATCTTTAAATAAACTTTCATTACAATCAAAATTGTATTCACATTCTCCTTTTATACAAATTTTATTTTTGCATAACGGTTTTTCAGAACTTGGACATCGATTTTTGACATAATAATTATTATAATTACCATCACAACTACAAGGTTCAATATCTTTTGTTTCAGTTTTACATTTAAATCCAGTATACACATTACATTCCTTTACATATTCTTTACATTGTAAAGTATAACTAGAACAATAAGCATCTGCACAATTATCTTTAAAATAAGATGCATAACCATTGATTCTCCAACCTTCATTAGTCACCTCTAAAGTTATGGGAGGAATTTTACGCTCTACAATTCCAGTAGAGGCAGTATAATAAGCATAAGCTAGGTTATCATTTTGCTTAACAATTTTATCATATATCAAAGATAATTCGGTTTCACCTTGCACAGCATTAGCAAATTTAACAAAATCTCTTTCATTTCTTAAACTTTTCAATTCAGGAGTGAATAAATTATAAGCAGAAACATAATCTTTTTGTGTCCAAAATACAGCAAATGCTTGAGCTACTTGTTCTGGCGTCTTAACAGATTCATTGTTACAAGCAGAAATCAATAAGATAAAAATCATTAATAAAACCACTAAAATCGTCGGTTTTTTCATGATTTTATATATTTTTTGACATATATAAATGTTTTGGTGTATATTTGGTGAAAAATCAATATATATTCTAATTATTTCTGGTTTTATGAAAGACTTAAAATTATTAGCATGGATAGTTCGAGGTTCTCAAAGAAGAGAGATTATTAAAGTAATGAATGGTATGAAGATTCCTGCACAGATATATAAAGAAGCTATAAAACTAAATCCTAAGATTACAAGAAATAGTGTAAGTGATGTTTTAAGAGAGTTCATTAAAAAGGGAATAACAAGATGTATAAATCCTGATGAAAAGCAAGGGAGGTTCTATATTTTAACTAAAAAAGGCAGAGAATTAATTAAGAATTTGAAATAACCTGTTCATTATTAATCTCATCTAATCCCTCTTCTTCAGAAGCCCAGTTATCTATTACTTTATCATACTCTCTTGGCATTTTATTTCCTATTTTTACGATTTCAGCTTCTTTAATTAAATCATCGGCTAATTCCTCTGGATTAGATTCCATATCTCCAGTTTTCTCATCAACATATTTTAGGAATTTAATTAATTCTTCTCTAGAAACTTCATTATGATTAAAACCCAATAATTCCAATAAAAGCTGTGAATTATTCTGTATAATCTTCAAATAACCAATTTTACATCTATGGTCATTAGCCTCATTAAATCCAATCCAAGCTTTCTTATTAATTTCATTAAACTGCAATCTTAACTCTATTAATAAATCGTCTTTAGTAATAGATTTATAATCTTCTCTAATCTCCTCTTTAACCTCGATTATTAACTCTTTAACGACTGGATGACTGACGTTTAATATATTTGATATTTCAATTAAACCACGCTTTTCAATAAAATAAAGCCGTTTAATCCTCTCTTTTAACTCCAATCTTTCTTGTTCTGAATATGTCATTTTAAATTTTTTAAAATTTCTCCTTTATAATTATTAATATTTAAAAAATATTTTTTAAATTTTTTTTAAAAATTTATTAAATTTAATCAATTTAATTGATTTAATCAATTTCTATTTAATTACTATAATATAGAATTAATTAAAAACTCATTAAAATGATTAAAATCATTAAATTATTCATAATCATTTAAATCATCTTTTTTTTCTTTAAACCTAAAATATAACTTGTAGTACTATCATTATAACTTCCAGTTTTAATCTCATACCCATCATTTTTTAGTTGTTTAGATATAGCTGGTTTACTCATTTGCCTATATCCCTTTTCATATAAATATTCATTAAGATTATCTAAAAATTCGGAGAAAACAACTTTTCCATTTGGATTTTTAATGTAATTTTCATTAATAAATGGGATTAATGGATTGCTCTTCTCTTCATATTTTTTCGCTCTTTCTTCAAAATTACCATCATCTGTAAAAGTTCGTTCTTTCCATAATCTTTTAGCGATATTTAAGCATTTTAGACATAGGTTTTCAAATTCTTCATCAGGTATTTTATTTAAAATATCAGCTTCCTTTTCAAAAGTATTAGGGAAATCAATTATTTTCCACCTTCTATAAAAGCCTTGGGTCTTATCTTGTGTCATCGGCAAAGAATTGCTAGCTAAAATTAATTTAGCATAATTTACAAAATCAAATGGATTTTTTTGTTTTATTTCACATCCAATTAAATCCTGCCCAGATAAACTTTTTATTAAAGTTGTTCTTTTTAATGTGTTAAATTCAGTTTCTCCTACGACACAAACTAATTTTTTAAACAATTTGCTTTTTTCAAATCTGCTTATCATCAAATTCTCTAAATTAGTAGCTACAATATTTTTTTCACCAACCAACTTCTGTAATAATTTTAAATATGTAGATTTTCCATTAGCACCAGAACCAATTAAACAGAATATTCTATGAATAAAATAATTAGGTACTAAACAAAAGGCAAAAATTTCGTATAATTCTTCTTTATGTTCTTCTCCAACCCATTCTATAAATAATCTATCGATTTCTGGTGTTTCTTCACTTTCACCCAATTTATAAGGTATCGGATTTGTTACAAAATAATCTGGATTTGCTTCAAATTCTTCTTCTGTTTCTATATCAATTATTTTGTTTCCAAATTGTATCCATGTTGGTTTAATTTCTTTCGGTTTGTTCTTTCTAGCTTCTTGTTTAAATGCCTCAATTATTTGTGATTTAATCTGCGAATGTATTGTATTCGCATTTGCTTTTTTATTTAAACCATTCATTAAATCAACATCATCAATCATTTTCCATTTGTATGATTCTTTATCCCAAATCCACCATATTCTATTTTCATCATAATATATGGGTTGTAATTTAAGAAATTTTTTAACTAAATCTCTTATATCAAACCATTTTTCAATTTCTAAATTTGAAGAAGATTTAACCTCTTCTTGAACTAAAACCGGTTCTGTCATTTTCATTTTCCCCCTTATTTACATTTACTTGATAAATATCTTCAACAGAATTAACATCAATAATGTTTAATTGACCAGTTTTATCATTATTTAAAACAATGAATTTATCATCAAAGTTTTTAATAAAACCATACCAATATTTTCCATTCTTTGAGTTAATCCTAATTAACGATTTATCTAGCTTATATTTTTCAACTAATTCTTTCATATCCATTTTCCTAAGATTAAACCTAGAAATAATATATATCTTAATATATATATTACTTTATAAGTATTTAAATCTTTTTATTTTTAATATATATTAACCAGCATCTTCGTTTCTTTCTTTTTTTAAAGTTAATACAAGTTCAATTAGCCATTTTGGATAACTCTGTTTTCTTGAATCAATTTTATCATTAACCATAAATATGGTAAAACCACCTTTTATATTATAATTATGTATAAATTTTTATAAAAAATATAAAAAATTTAGTTATATCATCTGGAATAAAAAGATTTATAAATATAAAAATTTATTAAAAATATATATAAAATGGCTAAAATCCCGTTAGAAACTGAACTTACAAGAATATCAGAGGTAGTAGCTTTAGATTTGGCAATAAATCAAAAATATCAATTATCTCAACAAGAACTAGAGTTTTTATTATGTCTTATGGCGGTTAACCAAGAAAAGAAGTTTTATAATTTAAGTATCCCTAATAAAAAAAGCGCTTCTGGAGATTATCTCATCTCTCTTATGAAAGAAAAGAGGGATGAATTAAAATTAAGGAATTTAACTCTTAACACACAAAAAGGAAGAGAAGATTATTATCCCAAAGTCTTAGATAAATTATTACATAATAGGAAACTTTTAGAAAGAAAAACTAATCTAGAAAGAAAGAGTTCTGAAGGATTATATCGCCTGGAATTAATAAAAGAATTTGAAAATGATATCTTCTTTCCTAAAAAAGAGACCTTAACGATGCACTTTTATTTTGGTCTTTTAAATTCTTTAGAAAAAGATTCTAGATTATCTCGTGAAGAAAAGTTGAAAGTTATAAATAATATGATTAAGACTGAAACAAATTTTGATAATGTGCCCTTTAATAAATTTGGAACTTTTGCTAGATTAATAATAGCAAAGAGTAATAATGATTATACTTTTCTTCAAAAAGTCTTAGATAATTTTGAGGATATACGTTATTTTACGACATATGTAACTGTTAATTTATTAACAATATTTTCTCCAGAACATGCAGGAAAAATAATTAAATCTGGTCTTGAATTGGAGAAACAGAAATATCAAAATAATAAACTAAAGGAGGTAAAAAAGGATTAGAAAAACCTAAAATATCAAAAAATTTAATATATGCCTTATTATAATAGCTCTGGCGTTTATTCTTCTTCTAAATTCTCAATAATCGCTGCAAATGCAGGTCTTGTGATAAACACACCGATAGAAATTCCCAAGATTGTTGTAATTGCAAATCCTGTAAATAATCCAGCGCCTGCCCAGAATAATGGAATCATCGAAGCAATACCAGTAGCATAAGCAACTAGAATAACAAAAAAAGCTCTTTTTATTTGTTCTTTAAAGCTTAAAATTTCTTTTTTCTTTTTCCCAGATGTAATTTCATCTGCAATAACAACCTGATCATCTACACCTGTTCCGACAGCCGCTATTATTCCCGCAATTGCCGCTAAATCAACATTGAATTTAATCAAAGCAAATATTCCTAAAATAATTAATACTTCGGAGCTTGAAATTAATATTAATGGCAAGGCAACTTTTAAATCTCGATATCTTATAAAAATTACTAACGTAACTGCTAATATAGAAAATAAAATTATTAATATTGCATTTTTGGTAAATTGCTCTCCTAAAACAGGACTGATTGAATCAATTTTTACAATGTCTAGTTTTGTCGGCAAACTTCCTGTAATTAAAACAGTCTGCAATTTTTTCATATTATTTGCTGCATCTTTTACTGCTAAATCTTTGCTAATTCCTATTCCCGGCCCGGAAATTGAAATATCTGTTGCAGCTTGGCCTTTTAGACTTGAACTTATCTGCAGACTATCGACTAATTTTTCATCCAGATAAAGATCCAATGGCTTGCTTAAATAATTTCCAGAACTTGATAAATTTGAATCTAATTTAGATGTTATTTCAGCATGCTTTTGAGCTGCTTCCTTGCTTAAACTTATTTGAAAATCAAAAATACATTGATAATTATTTTCAGCTTGATCACAATTTCTTATGCCTGAACATTTTCCATCTTCCCTGCAGACAAAAGGTATATCTTTCTTTCCTCCGATAAAAACAGTATCATTTCCAATTTTTGCCTCGAATTTTCCCTGCGAAGAAATTAAATCCTTTACCTCTTCTTTTGATGCTCCTGCAATTTCAACAACAATAAATATATTTCCGCTTAAATCATTGCTCTGTCTTATTTTTAAATCGCTTAAGCCATAAACATTTAATCTATTCTCCATTGTGCTAATTAAATCTTTAATTTCATTATTTGTTAATTTTTCCCGCGGTTCTAAAACTACCCTTGTTCCGCCCTGCAAATCCAAACCTCTTCTTATATTGCTTGAAGAAACCTTTTCAATAGTCAAACCGAGATTATTTTTAAGCATAACATATTCTTTCTTATTCGTTGTAATTCTTAATACACCAGATTCATTTACCTCATTCAAAATTTTATTATAATCTTCTATATTTTTTATATCTTGATTATTTATTTTTTTGATTATTTCTCTATTTGTTAATGTAACACCAGGATCAAATATAATTCCTGCAGAACTCGCGCTTGAATTTTTTTCAATTGATTTTATCGCGACTCCTTCTGTATTGAATTTTGGATTTATTACTATCAAACTTATTATTATAAAAAATAATAAAACTAATATTCTAAATCTTAAATATTTTTTTAAGCTCATGTTATATTCTTTTTTTTGCAGTAATTAATCAATATTCCTGCGTTTCCCCCATAAGTCGCAATTATATCAAATAGCAATGCGATTACAATTATCAAGAAAATTTGCTTTAATTCTTGAGGTATTGCAACAAAATAACCTGTTGTTAAAGCAGCTATTGCCGCAAATGTCATTGTTAATCCTGTAATCATAGAATGTTTTAACCTTTCATAAAATGGCCCTTCTTCCCTTCTTTTTAATAATCTTGTTGTCAGCAAGATATCTGTATCAATTGAATATCCAATAACGAGAAGAAAAGCAACAATCCCTGCTGCTGATATTTTTATTCCCATTAAATCTACAACAACTAATGCAGCCAATATATCTGTCAGCGCTGCTAAAATTACAGCTATGCTCGGAATGAATGTCCTAAACGCAATGAAAACAACAATTGCCATAAATATAAATGAAAATAATAAAGCAATTAATAATCCTTTATAGAAATTTTGCCCGAATTGGATGCTTGTTACACTTGGATCATATTCATTTTTATTGTTAAAATTTACATCTGTTAATTTTTTTTCCAAGATTAATCTTAATTGGGGTTCTGCTATATCTGCTACATCTATAATTAATCCATTTTGTTTTCCTGTATTTTGATCATGCAAAGCCCTTACTGAGAATTCTTTTACATTTTCTTTTAAGTAACTTTTAATTTTATCCAAATTAAGGTTTTCATTATAAATTGTTGCAGAAACGCCCCCTTTCAAGCTTATATCTCTTTCAAAAAAATCTCCTGTTTTATAATATTTATAACCTATAAATAATATGCTAAATAATAATATTAAATAAGAAAATACCATTAATTTCTTATAATTCTTTTCGTAAAACGATTCAAGTGACATTAAGATTTTTGTATTATATTGCTTTAAAAATGTTTTTATAGTTATAATTTCTTTGATAATCATGATAATTGTATTAAGGTTAAATCACAGAATATTTAGGGATAAAAGGATTACCACGCATGTAGCTTTGACAGCGAGAGCTTTTTTAACTGATAAAATTGTTTATTCTGGAGAAAAAGATTCAAATTTTGAAGAAAGCATTATTAATATAAATAATAAATTTGGCTCTAATTTTTTAATTGAATATTGTGATAACCCTATAAAATTTTTGAAAGATAATAAAAAATTTACCATTGTACATTTAACTTGCTATGGATTAAATGTTGAAAAGGTTGTTAATAAATTAAAGAAAAAGAATTTGATAATAATTGTCGGAGGAGAAAAGGTTGAGCCAATTTATTACAAATTAAGCAATTATAATATTTCTGTAACGCACGAGCCAATTTCAGAAGTTTCCGCTTTAGCTATTTTTTTGCATTTATTAAATAATGGGAAAGAACTTAATAATTATTTTAAAGATGCTAAAATAAAAATATTAGAAAGTGAAAAAGGAAAAAAGATTATTAAAATTTAATTTTTTTGCTTGTATTAACAATTTTAATCTTATGATTATTTTCTTTAGCTTCATTTAAACATATGTCAAATATCTCGCAATCCAAATTTTCTCTAATTTTTTTATTACTATATCTTCTTTTTTCTAACCTTTTCTTTAATATTTTTAAATTACATTTTGCAATATAACACAAATCAACATATTTATTTGGAAGATAATGAGTTAAATGAGAATCTAATATTAAATTATTTTTAGAATTTTTAATTAAATTTATCAAGAATTTATTTAATTTTTTTAAATTAACTATATATGCTTTATCTTTTTTATTATAGTAAGAATATAATTTAAAACTTTTTATTAATGAATTTACATCAATATAAATCGCATGAAACTTTTTAGATAATTTTTTGGCTAAAGTTGTCTTTCCAGTACAAACAGAACCAGTAACAATAAAAACTTTCATAATAATTTAAATTAAATTACTTTTATATACTTTATTATAACCTTATTTTTATGGTAGATCTAGAATATAACACATTTTATGATAAAAAAACAAATTTTGAGAATATACAAGAACTTAAACTTAGATTAAATGACGAAAATCTAGAAGATATAATTGGTTTAAATTTAATTTTAAAATGCTTGGAAATTGATAATTTTTTGGAATATAATAATGGAAGAGATACTTACATAAGAACAATTAATTCATTGCATGTTTCTTTGGGATTAAGCCATATTTTGGATAAATTAAAAAAATTAAACTCAAATAAAATTATAAATTCTCTAGAGACAAAAATTAATAAGCAAGAATTTAAAGAATTTAATAATTCTAGAATTCCTGTCCTTTATGAAGTTGTCAGAAATTATAATAAAAATCAAAATGATTTTGGAAGAAAAATAATCAATGCTTTTAATAAAAAAAAATTTAATGATTTTAAAAAAATATTATTCTATTATAATATTAACTTAGAAGAAAATAAAGAGCTTAAATTTAAATTTGATAGATTTATTGCTGAATCTTTGTACAAAGAAGAGGAAATTATAAGAAGAGCCATATTTAATCCTGAACTGTAAATAATCTTGAATCCTTTACAATAAAAACACCAATTCTTGCTCCCGCATCCAGCCAACCATGAGCATAATTCAAGCATGCAAAAGCATTTACAATGTTTCCTTTTTCTTCAAAGTATTTTGCATCTTTGTAATAACTTTCTATCATATTTAAAAAATCTTTTCTAATATTATCATTAAATTTGCTCTTGCTTAATTTAGCTTTTTCAATAGCTTCATTAGTGATGGAATAATACTTTTCTAATTTATTTTTTGTAACCTTATCCATTTTATTATAACTTTTAATTAAAATAAATGTTTATATAGTTTTTTAATTTTTTAAATTTATGAGAATAATTGTTCCAGAAGCAGAAGAAACTTTGGACAAGGAGTTTAAATGCTTGGATAAAGGATTTGTTAGATTAATTGACTATATGGGTGGGGATGAGTCAATAGTCCAAGCAGCGAGAGTAAGTTACGGCAAAGGAACAAAAACAGTAAATGAAGACAAGGGGTTAATCAGATATTTAATGAGGCATAACCACACTACTCCTTTTGAAATGGTTGAGTTAAAATTTCATGCCAAGCTTCCAATATTTGTTGCAAGGCAATGGATAAGGCATAGAACAGCCAGTATAAATGAATACAGCGGGAGATATTCTGTAATGAAAGATGAATTTTACATTCCTGATTTAGATGACATTCATTATCAAAATAAAAGGAATAAACAAAGGAGAAGCGAAGATGAAATTCCAATTGAATTAAGGCAAAATGTTATTGATATTTTAACGAATAAACAAAATGAGATGTATAAAATCTATGAAAATTTTTTAGAAAAAAATATAGCAAGAGAATTAGCAAGAATTAATCTGCCGTTATCTCTTTATACAGGATGGTATTGGAAAATTGATTTGCATAATTTGTTTCATTTTTTAAAATTAAGAATGGATGAACATGCGCAGAAAGAAATTAGAATTTATGCTGAAAAAATGGGAGATATAGCAAAAAAAGTTGCTCCAATTGCATACGAGGCATTTGAAGATTATAAATTAAAAAGTTTAAACTTTTCAAGATTAGAATTAGATATTTTAAAAGAAAATTTAAACTTTGATAATATTAATGAAAAATATTTAAATAATAAAATAATAAAAGGAAGAGAATTAGAGGAGTTTTTGGATAAATTAAAAAGATTACAATAGTTTTTTATACCAATTAATTTTAATAAAATTATGATTATAACAATAACTGGCTTGCCAGGCTCTGGAAAAACTTCTGTTGCAAAAGAATTAAGCAGATATTTGCATATAAAGTATTATTCAATGGGAAATTTAGTGAGAAAAATTGCCAGGAAAAAAAAGATTTCTTTGTTAAATCTAATGAAAAACAATTCCGATTTAGTTGATGAAATGGATAAAATTCAGAAGCATATTGCAAAAACGCATAGAAATGCAATTATTGATTCTAGATTGGGGGCTTATTTAATAAAAAATGCGCATACTAGAATTTATGTTTATGCTCCTTTGAAAATAAGAGTAAAAAGAATTGCTGGGAGAGATAAAAAAAATTATAAATATTCTTTGAAAGAAACATTATCAAGAGAGAGGGAAGAATTAAAACATTATAAAAAAGAATATAACATTGATTACAGAAATAAAAAATTGTATAATATAATAATTAATACAAATAATTTAACTGTTAAGGACACATTTAAAAAAATTCTTGAAAAAATGAAGAAAATTGATTATATTTAAAAACCTTTTTTGATGATTAATTTTATGAGATATTCAAGGCAAGAAAAATTTATTGGTAAAAAGGCTCAAAATATTCTTAGCAAAAAAACAATTGCTGTAGTTGGCTTAGGAGCTTTAGGAAGCAATTCTTCTAACTTATTAGCAAGAGCCGGGATAAATTTAATCTTAATTGATTATGATAAAATTAACTTGACTAATTTACAGAGGCAGAATATTTTTACAGAAGAAGATATAGGAAAATATAAAACAGAAATTATTGAAAGATATTTAAATAAAGTTAATAGCAAAATAAAAATTAAATCTTACAATAAAAAAATAAACAAAGAAAATATTAATTTAATTAAATCTGACTTGATTTTAGACTGCACCGATAATTTAGAAATAAGATTTTTGATAAATGAATTTTGCTTTAAAAATAATATTCCTTTTGTTCATGCAGGAGCGATTCAAGATAAGGGGGTTATATTCAATGTGATTCCTGGGAAAATATGCTTTAACTGCATTTACAAATTTACAGGAGAAATTGAAAGATGCGAAGATTTTGGCGTTTTAAATACTATAACAACATTAATTTCCAGTTTGCAAGTCAATGAAGCTTTAAAGATATTATTAAATAAGAATTATGAAAATAATTTATTAAGGATAAATTTGAGCAATAATACTTTTGATAAGATAAGAGTCAATAAGAATTTAAAATGTGAAATATGTAATAACAAGAAAATAGAGAAAGATTTTGAATTAACTTTATGCAAAACAGGAAAAAACTTAATTGTTAAATCCAATAAAAAATTAGATTTGGATAAAATAAGAAATAAATTTGGTTTTTTAAGAGAGGATAAATTTTCTATATTAATTGAAATTGATAATGAAGAAATAATAATAAATAATTATGAGATTTTATTTAAAACATTAAAAGATGAAAATAAAATATTAAAAATCGCTAAAAGGATTTGTGCAATTAGAATGGTATAGCTTACCAATAAGTATTTCTTAATTTTAATTTATACCCAATGTAATTAACAATCATGTGCAATGGAAATGTCGTTAATATTGCAATTATAAAAATATTTATTTCAATCTTGTAAAAAAACGATAAAAACAACAATGAAAAAATTATATGATCTAATTGATCAAAAGGAATAAATGGTCTTCCTGGAGCAATGTTTACTCTCCTTTTGAAGAAACTTTTTACTAAATCACCAAACAATGCACCAAAGCCAAGCAAAAAACCAATTAAAATAAAATTATCATAATTAATTATTGTGCCTTGCAAATTAATAATTTTTTGGATATAAGATATAATTATTGCAATTATAATTCCAAAAAATATCCCCCTAAATGTTTTATTTTCTCCAAATATTCTTTTTCCATTTAAACTTTCATTGAAATCAACAGGATAATTCAAAAAATTTATCTTCTTGAAAAATATAGGGGACATATTAGCAAAATATCCAGGCATAATTAAATAAATTATATTTAATATTTCATTAATCATTAAACCACCTTATTCTAACATAGTCAATTATCGCCAATACCCCAAATATAAATATTAATATTATTAGATATTCTTTTAGTTCTAAATTTAAAATCAAGATTAAAATCATAAAATACTGCAAAGTGGTTGTAATCTTTCCATAAAACCTCGCTTTATGGGTTTTTTTATTATTTGCAATTAAGGTTAAGATAACCTCAACTAAGCTGTATAAATCTCTTAATGTTAATAATACAAATTGCAGAAAATTTATTTGTTTATTGTATAGAAAAAAAGAAAATACAATTAAAACAAAAAACTTATCGGTCAAAGGATCTATAATTGCTCCGAACTTGCTTGAGATTTTCAATTTTCTCGCTAAGTACCCATCCAATACATCGCTTAATACGACTAAAAATAATATTATTAATAATAAATTATTGTAATCTTTAAATATTAGGAACAATAATGTAAAAAATATCCTAGATAATGATAAATAATCTGGTAAATTTATTTTCATTTTAAATTTAACATCCTATTTTTTAAATATTCTCTGAATTTCATTTTTTTTATTAATGATAACTCTGTTTTTATTACACTATAAAATTTTATGATTATATTTAATTCTTTTCCTATAATAATTTGTTTTTTATTTTTAATATTATCAAGAAATTCTTTTATATTTTTTGCTTTAGAACAGACAACGACATTTCCAATATAATCTTTTACATGACTATCGCTACCACCAGTATATCTTTTATTTAAAATCCATGTTTTTTTGTTCATATATTGAAAAGTTCTTGAGTTTAATCCTTCTATAATTTTTAAATCAAAATAATCTTTAATTTTATATAATCCTGATTTCCCGCCACCAAATGGATGTGCTGCACTTAAAATGCATTTGTATTTTTTGCTTATTTTAATCAAATCTTTATGGCTTAATTTTGTCCTCATCTCGTTGAAAATGTTATCTTTTATATTTTTATCATAAAATTTTTTTAATTCTTTAGCATTATAAAAATAAGCTAATATATGGCATCCTTCTTCGCATGTTATTTCTATTCCAGGGATCAAGAAAATTTTATATTTAGATGCTTTTAGACATCCTTGAATTTCATTATGATCTGTTATTGATATTCCGATATTTTTTTCTTTTGCTATTTTAATTATTTCCTCAATTTTTGTATTGCAATCGGGAGAATATTCAGAATGAATATGCATATCTACTGATTTATAACCCTGTTTAATTAATTCTTTGTAATCTGGCTTTTTGTTATATATCATTTTTACTCTTAAATGGATTATAAAGATATGGAAGAGCTTCTCCAAATTTATAACCAAGATTTTTTGCAAATAAATCTACTTTTACTGACTTGTTATTAATTTTAATTTTTAAATATTGATGAATATTAAACATGCAAAATTTATGAATTATTTTTATATCTTCTTCTTTAAAGAATTTGCTTTTTATCAGAAAAATCCTATAAAAATTATTTAATTGATGGCAATGAAGCAATTTTCTCTGCCATAATTTATTCATATCTTTTATAAATAATGAATTGAAATTAGTCCAAGTTGATAATGGTTTACTGTAAAACCTATTAGATAAATAATTATAAATATTAATTGCAAAATATTCCTTATTTTTTGATTTTTTCTTAATTTGGTTAATAATTTTTTCAAATTCTTTTGGAATTTTATTTGGTAACTTTCCTTTTTTAAAACCTAAATTTGGAATAAACAATCTAGATAAGAAAAAAACAGCAAAAAAATAAATAATTATGATCATTAATGGTTTATTCATGATATATTAAAATAATAACCTATTTAAATACTTTTTTTAACTAAATTTTATGGTAAATGTTTATATTGAAAAGGAAAATAAGACAGTTAATTTAAAAATAAAAAACGCAAGAGAAGCTATAAAATTATTAAATTTAAATCCAGAAACAATTTTAATCGTAAAAAATAATGAACTGATTTTAGACAACGAAATCCTAAATGAAAATGACGAGTTAAAATTATTAAGCGTTATTTCCGGCGGTTAATTATCTATAAAATTATGATACGCAACTGTCAATTTTTGATTTAGATTTTTTAATAAAGCATCGTAGTCTTCAGAGTTTCTCAATTTCTCTTTTATTGTGTAAAATAAAGATTTTGCTTCTTTAACAATATTAGAACAATGACTTTTGTTAGCAATTAACTCCAATTTATTAAAATTTGATTCAGCATCATCCAAATTTTTATTTAAACAAAGATCAATTATATCCTGTATATAATCAAAAAATAATGTTTCTTTATTTAACGTGTAATCCATAGTTTTAAAAAATATAAAGACTTTATAAATTTTACCTTTAAAGTTTTTAACATGGCTTGCAAAAACTGCATTGAAAAACCAGTAATTAATTTAACAAATAATAATATTAAACTATGCAAAAATCATTTTATTAAATATTTTGAAAAAAAAACCTTTAAGACAATTAAGGATTTTAATCTGATTGAGAAAAATGATAAAGTTGCTGTTGGAGTTTCTGGCGGAAAAGATTCATTGACGTTATTAAGCTTATTGTTAAAATTAAAAAATAAAATTAAAATATTTGATTTAGAATGTATTGCTATAGATGAAGGAATTCAAGGGTATCGGGACAAAACATTAGAAAATGCCAAAAGATATTGTGAAGAAAATAATGTTAAATTAAATATTTTTTCTTATAAAAATGAATTTGGAGACACTTTAGACAATTTTCTTAAAAAAACTTCTATGAAAGCTTGCTCTATGTGCGGTCCCTTTAGAAGGTATTTGTTGAATAAAAAATCAAAAGAACTTGGATTTACTAAATTAGCCACAGGACATAATTTGGATGATGAAGCTCAGACAATTATGATGAACTATTTTAGGAGAAATTTAGAAACTTCTGCAAGACTTGGGCCGATAACTGGGATTTTAAAAGACAAAAGATTTATCAAAAGAATAAAGCCATTATATTTTTTAACTGAGAAAGAGGTTGCTACTTACGCTTTCTTGAAAAAATTAATCAATGAATTTTCTGAATGCCCCCATAGTTCAGATAGTTATAGGGGTGATTTAAGAGATATGTTAAATAATTTTGAAGCTAAATATCCCGGAACAAAACATAGCATTATTACAAGTTTTATTGAATTACTTCCTTTATTGAAGGAGAATTTTAAAAATAAAATTGAACTAAAAAATTGTAAAGTCTGCGATGAACCTTGTTCGCAGGAAATTTGCCAAACCTGCAAAATTGTTGAAATTTTAAAAAGCAAAAAATAGATTTATATAATTTCCTATTTCATTTTTAAAAATCAAGGGAGAATTAAAAATGAAAACAAAATTAATACAAGTAGATCATAAAGTATTTGAAGGAATATATAATGAGCAGATGCCTAGGCTAGTTGAAGAAGGATATAAACCATTAACAAGCAAGGATATAATGGAATACAGGGTTAAAGCCTTAAAAAGTAAAGATAAAAATGAAATTGATTTATGGATAAATAAATATTGGTATACTTCAACAGGACTAGTCTATTTTAACAATGACTTAATTGTTGTATCAAATTTCAAAGAATTATTGGATATTAATAAAAAATCTTATTTAAATGATAGGGCTTTAGAGATTAAGGAGCGATATGAAAAATTGCTCAAGGAAAATGAAGCTATTAAGAGAGATAAAATAATCTCTGGAAGAAACTTGTCTAAAAAAGAAGCCAAAGATCATCCAATATGGAATAAATTAGCTCAAGATGATAAATCATTATTGGATGATTATGTGGAAGCAATATTTGATAAGGTGAGGGAAGTTCATAGTTATAATGAAAATATGGGAATTTATCTTCCAGATGATCAAGATGTTCCTTTATTGCGTTGTTGGCGTCTTAGGGGCTTAGGCATTAGGTCTGGTGCCAATGCTAGGGGCGATTTCTGTGATGATGCCCGCTTGTTTGGGGTGCGCGAAAAAAATTTGGAATCTATTTTAGGGAATATTGTTTTAGAAGAAAAATTAAACAACCCAGATGAATTAAGAAAAGCATGAAAGTTTTACAAGAATGCAAGAGAATTAATTCAATAACTTTAGATAATTCTTTATTTTTTTAATTTTACATAACTTTTCACCAATAGGTGTTTAAAAGTTAAAGTCACAAGTTTATCTATAGCATGTTAATAAAAAGTTAACATCATGAAATTCAGCACTAAAAAAAAGAAGCATTAGAAAGAGTAAATAAAATATGAAAATTTAGTTAAACAAATTTAAGAAGTAAAATTTTAATTCATAAAAAATTTTGATTTTTAAATTTTCCATTATAACTTGCTTTTCCCCTGCATTCTAAAATTATTAATTGGCATATTTTTAATCCAGCATGCAAAACTATTTCATTGTTAGAATCATTTTTTATTTCTAAAACTTGCTTGTTATTTATTCCAGGATGAACAAAATTTGAGCTTACATGCACTAATAAACCAATTCTTGCGTACCTTGACCTTCCTTCTAAATCTCCTGCCAAACTATCGCTTAACTTTATCTTTTCTTTTGCTATTCCAAGAACCAATTGATTTGGTTTTATTGTTATTTTATTTGCTTTAATTAATTTTGTTATTTTTTTATAATCAAAATTTTTTAAATCAATTTTATCATGATTGAATATTCTAAATTCATTTCCTAATGTTAAATCAATTGACGCTGGACCAATATTATTTTTATTAAAAGGGGTGATTTTTATATTTCCTTTTTTTATTTCTTTTAAAATCTCATTTTTTGTCAAAATCATTATAAATGATTAAATTTATATTATATTTAAATCTTGCTTATTTTATGTACAAGCATATAGCTCAATCTTACAATGAACTTTATGGAGAAGAGCAATTAAAAAAATTAAAAATTATTAAAAAATATTTAAAAATAAAAGAACCATTGTTTGATGTTGGATGCGGAACAGGAATTTCCACAAACTATTTTAAGGTTAAATCTTTTGGAATAGACAATTGCAAGGAAATGCTAATTGAAGGAAGAAAAAATTATAAAAATTTAATTTATGCTAGTGCTGAAAAACTTCCATTTAAAGATAAAAGTTTTAATACAATAATAAGCGTAACAAGCTTTCATAATTTTAAAAATATGGAAAAAGCTTTAAAGGAAATTAAAAGAGTTTCTAAAAATAATAATATTGCAATAACTTTTTTAAAAAAATCAATTAAAATAGAAAAATTTAGAAATTTATTAAAAAAACACTTTAAATTTAAAGAAATTGACTGCTATAATGATATTTTATTTTTAATAAGCTAATTGTAAATCATTATAAAATTCCTTTTTATCAACAACGCATTTTCCAACAAAAAAACCATTGCTTTTTCTTTTCAGAGTTTTGCCATAATCCAAAAGAATTTTGTCAACTAAATTGTAATCTGAGTTGAATTCAACAAAAGAAGGGATTCCTGCATGAGTAAAATATTCCTTTAATCCATTTTCCAAATCCCCATTTTCAGATTCTTCAAAATTGACTCTAATCATCTCATAACTCAAACTAGAACATATATTTATATTAATATTATACAAAGAAGTTATAATATTCCTTGAGTTTTTAAGTTTTTTTTCTAGTTCTTTAAATAATTTATCTTTTAATGAACTATTTTCTTCTTCCTTACTTAATTCATACAACATTGAAACTTTTTTTGATTTCATTTTAAAAAAAAGAGAGGCTGGCTCTTCACCAGCCATGAAAGGGCATTTCAAGGGGGTTATTAAAGAAGTTCTACTCTGCCCTGACAATTATAAATAAAAAAAGAGGTTAAAATCTCCTGCTTCCAACCATTTCAATTCCAAGTTCATTGCTCATTCTTTTTAATTCATGACTTGGTCTTGAATGGTCAACTTTTCCGAGCACATATGGAGAGTTTACACCTGTAATTATTGTCATTACCCTTAATCTATTGTTCATATCTTCGCTTACACGCGCACCCCAAATTACTTGAGAGTCTGGATCTAGAGCTTGGGTTACTATTTCACCAACTCTGTTGACTTCATCTAAAGTTAAATCTTCTCCGCCGGTTATGTGAATCAAAGCTCCTGTTGCACCTTCATAAGTAACATCTAATAATGGGTTGCTTAATGCTCTTTTTACAGCTTCATCTACCCTGTGTTCTGTGTCGCTTTCTCCAATTCCAATTACACTTACTCCGCCACCTTGCATTATTGCTTTAACATCTGCGTAGTCTAAGTTTACTAAACTTGGCACAGCTATTGTTTCAACAATTCCTTTAATCATTGTGGAAACAAGTTCATTAGCTACTGCGAATGCTTGTTTTAGTGGCAAGTTTCCAGCGATTTGAACTAATCTATTATTGTCAATTACAATTACAGTGTCTGTTGCTTGTCTTAATTGTTGCAAACCAAATTCAGCTTTGTCAACTCTGGCTTTTTCTATGTCTAAAGGCATTGTAACTGTTCCAATTACAATTGCATCTAATTCTTTAGCCATTTTTGCAATTACTGGTGCAGCACCTGTTCCTGTTCCGCCACCCATTCCAGCGCAGATAAATACCATATCGGCTCCGCTCAATACTTGTTTTAATTCATGCATTGTTTCTTTTGCTGCTTCTGCTCCTTTTTGCGGGAAACCACCGCAACCTAAACCGCGAGTTAAATCTGGTCCAAGCAAGATTTTGTGATCTGCTTCAGAAATATCTAAATGTTGCTTATCTGTATTACAAGCAATAACTTCAGCTCCCTGAATTCCTTTTCTGTATAACCAAGAAACCATATTATTTCCTGCACCGCCTGTTCCGACGACTTTTATATTTGCCATCCCAACCTTTATATCTTCATATTTATTGTTTTTGCTGCCTTCTAAGGCATTTTGTATAATAAAATCCATTTTTTTGTCCCCCTATTTTTGTTTTTTTTATTTTAAAGGTATATACTCCATCAGCATAAAGTTTATATATTAGTTAACATACCCATATCTTTAGAAAGGGTTAATCGCCAAAAATAAACTCTTCAAACTAAGTTCGCCAAGAACGAATTTATTTCGCCAAAATCGCTAAACACGTTTAAATTTTGTCGCCAAACAAAATTTAAATCATAAGTTTTTTCTTTAAATTACTACTTACTTATCAAAACTAGTATTTAAATCTTTTTGAACTGTAAAATATATATTCTACTATATAAATATTATTTAACCAACGAGATTTTATATAAAATATGAAAAAAATAAAAGAAAATTTTGGTGATTTTGCTGAAATTTTTACAGGTGAAAAAAAATTTTCAGGAACATTAATACCGTCGGCAAATAAGAACATTTTTGTCTTAAAATTAGAATCAGGTTATAATATTGGGATTAAAAAAAATAAAATCAAAAAAATTAATATTGTTAAAAAATATTCTGAGAAAAAAGATGAATCAAAAGAAATTGTGCATAAAAAAAATTTACCCACCATTTCCATCTTGCATACTGGCGGAACAATTGTTTCAAAAGTTGATTATAAGACAGGGGCTGTTGTTTCAGCATTTACACCAGAAGAACTTTTATCAATGTTTCCTGAATTAAAAAATATTGCAAACTTTAAATCAAGATTAATAAGAAAAATGTGGTCAGATGATTTGAGATTTAAGCATTTTGGCATCCTTGCAAAAGAAATTGAAAAAGAAATTAAAGAAGGAGCAAAGGGTATTATTATTGGCATGGGAACTGATAATTTAGCAGTTGCAGCAAGTGCCCTAAGCTTTGTTTTAGAATCTTGTCCAATTCCAGTTGTTTTTGTTGGAAGTCAAAGAAGCTCTGATCGTGGAAGCAGCGATGCTAATATGAATTTGCTATGCGCGTCTAATTTTATTGCTAAAACTGATTTTTCTGGGGTTGTTATTTGCATGCATGAAAATATAGATGATAAAAATTGTGTTATACTTCCAGGATGCAAAACTAGGAAATTGCATACTTCTAGAAGAGATGCATTTAAAACTGTAAATGATGTTCCCATAGCAAAAGTTGATTATAAAACTAAAGAAATTCAATTTTTAAAAAATGATTACTTAAAAAATAATAATAAATTAATAATAAAAGATAAATTTGAAGAAAAAGTAGGCTTAATAAAAATAACAATTAATATGACAGCAAATCAATTTTTAGCTTATAAAAATTATAAAGGGTTAATAATTGAAGGAACAGGCATGGGTCATACCCCTTTAGATGTTATTGATAATGAAACTAAAGAGCATGCAAAAATTAAGAAAGTATTGCAAACCTTGTCAAAAAAAACTATTTTAGTTATGACTTCTCAATGCCTATTTGGAAGAATTAATATGAATATTTATTCCAAAGGAAGAGATTTACAAGACATTGGGATCATCTCTGGAGAAGATATGTTGCCTGAAACAGCTTTTGTTAAATTAGCTTGGTTGCTTGGAAATTATCCTAAAAATACCAAAGAATTAATTACAAAAAATTTAAGAGGAGAAATTAATACTAATTTAGGTAAAGAATTTCTAGAATAAAATGATTAAAAGATTGCCTGAAAAATTATTTAATAAGATTTACTCTTTAGTTCCAAGATTAGCTTTAGACATAATTATTAAAAATAAAGATGGAATTGTTTTAGCTAAAAGAGATATTCCTAAATGTAAGGGCATGTGGCATATTCCTGGCGGGACATTAATGCTTGGAGAGTCTATAGATAAAAATGTTAAAAGAATTGCAAAATATGAAACAGGGTTAAATGTTGAAATATTTAGATTAATTGGAGTAAAAGAATACACTAAAAAATCCTCGTTTTTTAAAACAATCAGCATAGTATACTTAACTAATCCGATTTCAGGAAATCTTAAAGGAAACAATGATGGGAAAAATGTTAAATTTTTTAAAAAGATTCCAAAGAATTTTATAAAAGAACAAAAAGATATTTTTTTAAATGTTTTAAAGTAGAAAAATTTATTTTTTTATAACAGAGCAAAATTATGAAGATGTTAATAAATTTTATATGAGATTATACAATAAATTTAAAAACTTGAGGAATTTGTTGTTTTAAGAGGTGTGAATAATGGAAGTTGATTATAAGGAGATTGGTTTTTGTTGTGGGATCGAGGTTCATCAGCAATTGTCAAATAAGAAATTATTCTGCAATTGTTCTACTAAATTTCAAGAAAATGATTTGGATTTAGAATTTTCAAGGAAATTAAGGGCAACAGCCGGTGAACAGGGTTATATTGATGTAGCTGCGCAATTTGAAGAATCTAAAAATATGGAGTTTGTTTATCATGGATATAAAGATGAATATTGCCTAGTTGATTGTGATGAACAGCCACCTTATCAAATTAATCAAGATGCTTTAATTACAGCCCTATCAATTTGCAAATTGCTAAAATTAGATATTCCTGATGAAATCCAAGTCATGAGAAAAATTATAACAGATGGAAGCGCTTGCTCATCATTTCAAAGAACAGCTTTAATAGGTTATGAAAGCAAGAATTCTTATTTAGAAACTTCTTTAGGAAAAGTTAGAATTACAAGTTTGTGCTTAGAAGAAGATGCATGCAAAATTGAAAAAGTTGAACAAGGAAAAATTTATTATTCATTATCGAGGCAGGGAATCCCTTTAGTTGAGATAAGAACAGAACCAGATATTAAAAATCCAGAACATGCTAAAGAAACTGCTGAAAAACTTGGAATGATATTGAGAAGTTTTTCTTCTATATTAAGAGGAATTGGAACGATAAGGCAAGATGTTAATCTAAGCATTAAAAATGGAAATCGTGTAGAAATAAAAGGTTTTCAAGAATTAAGAAATATGCCTAAAATAATTGATTTTGAAATTCAAAGGCAAGTAAATATTTTAAAACAAGGAAAAAATGTTGAAAAAGAAGTTAGAAAAGCAAATGAAAATGGAACGACCTCATTTTTAAGACCTTTGCCAGGAGCTTCAAGAATGTATCCTGAAACAGATATTCCCCAGATTTTAATTACAAATGATTTAATTAATAAAATTAAGATACCTGAATTAATTGAGGATAGAATTAATAATTTAGAAAAGAAATTTGATTTGAGCTATGAATTAGCTTCCGAGATAATTAAGAATAAAATTGATTTTGATTTCTATTCAAATAAATTTAAAAACATTAAACCTGGATTATTATCTGGAATTATATTAACCTATCAAGAAAATCCTAACTTACTTAACACTTTAGATTTATTAAATTCCGGAAAAATAACAAAAGATGTTTTTGATGAAGCTATTAAAGGAAATTTTGATTCTAGTAAAAAAATTAGTTTAGATGAAGTTGAACAAGAAGCTAAAAAAATAATTAAAGAAAAGCAAGGATTAAGCACGAACGCCATAATGGGAATTTTGATGGGGAAATTTAAAGGAAAAATAGAAGGAAAAAAATTAATTGATATTATAAATAAAATTAAAAAATAATTATTACTTTCAAATTAATAATTAACCTTTAATAATAAAAAATTCTTATGAAATTATGAAATTCAAAAAAACAATTTTATTTATTTTAATATTGATTATTCTTATAATAATCAGCAGACTAATTGATACTTACTCTGCTAAATACTTAGATTCTAGATATCCAAGGGAAAATGGAATTATGAAGGGAACACAAGAAATTTATATTGAAAATGGAGATGAAGCTGTTTTATTATTGCACGGATTGACAGCAAATCCCGCTTCTGTGAAAGAATTAGCTGAATTCTTTTCGGATAAAGGATATACTGTTTATGCGCCTGTAATAAAAGGGCATGGAACAAGTGTATTTGATTTGGAAAAGACAAATTACCTAGATTGGAGAAAATCAGCAGAAGACGCTTATTTAAAATTATATAAAGATCATAAGAAAATCTATTTGGTTGGAACCTCTCTTGGAGGATTATTAAGCTTGGATTTAGCAGCAAATCACAAAGTTAATGGGGTAATCATAATTAATACACCAATAAATCTTAAATCAAGTTTTGTTAAAATTATTCCTTTGGTTTATTTAATTAATCCATACAATGTACGGGGTTTATTTTCATTAGAAGAACTTCCCGTGGCTGTTGAGTTAAAACTTTATGATAGTTTGCCTGTAAAAAGTGTTGCTCAATTAATGAGTTATTTGGAATATGTCAAAACACAATTAAAAAAAATTAATACACCTGTTTTAGTTGTTCAAGGTTTGAAAGATGATATTGTTGATCCCGACAGCATTTTGTTTATAATCAATAATATTAATTCAAAAAACAAAGATGTTCTTTTTTTAAAAGACTCAAGCCATATAAATCTTGTAAATGAAGACAAAAATTTATTCAAGCAAAGAAGTTATAAATTTTTGAAGGATACAAAAAATGTTTAGATATTATGGAATTTTAGGAATAATTATGGTATTATTTTCTGAAATAAATTTTTATTTTAAGATTGAGCCATTTGCTTCTTGGTATTTTCCAATAATTTGGTTTGGTTATATATTTTTAATTGATTCTATTATTTACAAATTAAGAGGGGATTCTTTAATTATGAATAAGAAATATCACTTCTTTACTTTATTAATTTTATCTGCATTGATATGGTGGTTATTTGAATTATTAAATTTTAAAGTTGGAAATTGGAATTATTCTGGAATATTACCCCAAAATTGGATAGTGAGAAAATTATATGCAACAATTGCATTTTCAACTGTTCTTCCTGCTGTAATTGAAACATATGAATTAATTAGGACATTTAATTTATTCAGTAAAATAAAATTAATTAAACATCATAAGATTACCCATAAATTTTTGTATTTTATGACTTACTTCGGTTTTTTTACTTTAATATTATCTGTTTTGTTTCCTAGATATTTTTATCCATTTGTCTGGCTGAGTTTCTATTTCATTTTAGATCCGATTAATTATTTGCATAAACAACCGAGTATTTTAAGATATTGGAAAAGTGGAAATATTAGAAAACCTTTGGCTTTATTTGTTTCTGGAACAATATGCGGTTTGTTATGGGAATTCTGGAATTATTACTCTGTGACAAAATGGTATTATAATATTCCTTTTGTTGGTTTTTTTAAAATATTTGAAATGCCCATCTTAGGTTATTTAGGTTATGGGCCTTTTGCTTTTGAATTATTCGCAATGTATTATTTTGTTAGAAGTTTGCATTTACCAAGAAGGAATCATTCGCTTATAGAATTACCTAGATTTTAATTTTTCTTCTAAATTTTTTTCATTGATATGTTTTGTAGCAGACGTTAGTGCACCTAAACCAGCACCAATCATTCCAGAAGCATATGTTGGATGATTTGTCAGGACATATTTTATATTTTCCGGTTTGGTAAAAGCATAAATTGTTGGTGCTATTATTAATGCTCCCCTCAATAATTTTTCAATATTTACTAAATGCTTATTATTAAATTTTTCAGGCAGCATTGTTTCAGATAATTTTTGTATGCCTCTAAACAATAGATAATTTCCAAAATAACCAAGAACAAAAGCACCCCCCATGCTTCTTTCCTGTAAATATCCCGGCATATTATCCATTACGCCATGATACAATGAATCAACTAAATCAAATAAAAATGGCTTTGTCATAAGGATATAATATTAGTTAAATTTTTAAAACCTTTTAATTTGAATTAATTTTTTGCTTGATTTGCTCAATATTTCAATTTTATTTCCTATGTAAATTGTGTCTTCTATTCTAATCCCTATTTCTTTATTTTTATTCTTGAAATAGATTCCCGGTTCAATTGTGATAAAATCATTTTTCTTGATTTTATATTGAGAAATTGCATTTATTTTTGGAGTCTCATGAATTTTTTCTCCAATGCCATGACCTAAACTATGAATAAAATATTGCTTATAATCTTTTAATAAGATTCTTGAATATAATTCTAAATCACAATAAGGATAATTTATCCTTAGTTTTTTTATGCATTTATTTTGGCAGCTTAGAACTAAATTATAAAAATATTTTTCATTATCATCTGCTTTTCCCAGGAAAATTGTTCTTGTCATATCTGAACAATAATTTTTATATTTGCACCCAAAATCTAAAACCAAAAATCCATTTGAAAGTTTTTTATTTCTCGACTTTGGATGAATTATTGAACAATTATTCGCAACAATTGGATTATAAGCTTGTTTAACTTTAAAATCTTTAAATCTTTTTTTAATATAATTAGAAATATTTTTTTCTGTCTTAAAATAAAAATTATTAATTATTTCTTTAAATATAATATCATTTATTTCGCATGCTTTTTTTATGCTTTTTAATTTGTTCATAATCCCAAATCTTTATTATATTTTACAAAATTATAATTTATTTTTATCATTTCCAATGCTTGCTGTATTGCACGCTTGGCATTTATCTCATTTTTGTCAAAAAATTCTTTAACTTCTTTTAATTTTTCTAATGTTTTATATTTTCCCAAAATTGATTTTATTAAATTGCCTAAAACATGCCCTTCATTATATCTTTTATAATATTCTTTCCAATTTTTTTTCAAGAAATTCCACGCTAAATCATCTGCATATTCGTTGTTTGCAACTATAGCTAGAACCATCATTGCATCCTGATTTCTTACATATCTTGACAAGCTAAATTCCAAGGCTTTTCTTAAAATTTCTTTTTGCTTGAAAATTCCCAAAGAAGCCAATAATCTCATTTTTTCTTCCTGATTTTTTTCTTCCATATATTTATTTTTTAATATTTCGAAAGTTTTTATGTGCCCAGTATAAGCATTTAAATTATAAATGATGCTTCTTAAATTTGGATTCAATATTTTTCCATTAAGATATTCTTTAAACCTTTTTTTAGCTTCTTCAATTACTTCTTTGTGATCGCTAAAACCTAAAACAGCTAAAACATTTGCTCTTAACAATATTTTTGTGTGGTCTTCTTTTGGCTTTTCATCCCAGCCGATTTTTTTATAAATTTCTGAAAATAAATCTCTTGAAAATTCATCAATCTTTTCTGAATATTTTTCATAAAATAACAATTGTATTTTTCCTATGCTTGTTGAAATATCATCCCACAAAGCATAATTTGTTTCATGCTTGAATTTTCTTATGAATTCAATGTAATCTTTTACATAGACTTTGCATGCCCTTGATAATGCGAATAAATCATTCTGCATTCCGATTTTATCAACAATCTTTAAGTCATAATTTATTTTATTTAATAAATTATTATCATATTTTACCCTATAAAAACCAATTTGCCTCGGGTTAATCAATATTTTTCCATAATGATTAAGTTCTAAAGTTTTAGAATTCATACTATATTCTTTTATCTTATTGTTTTCTACAATTTTTATCGGGATCTTCCATGTTGTTTTGTAATTTTTATTTAAATAAGAAAATCTTTCCTGTTCTAATATTATTTTATTGCTTTTAGTTATAGAAATTATTGGATATCCTATTTGTCTTGTCCAAGAATGCATCAATTCTTTTATTGGTTTTTTTGAAATAATTTCTAAAGAATTCCATAAATCTTCTGTTGTTGCATTATCATATTTAAATTTTTTTAGATAATATTTTAATCCCTCTCTGAATTTATCTTCACCTAAATATTGTTCAAGCATTCTTATTATTGCAGAACCTTTATTATAGCTTATTGAATCAAAAATTTCATTTATCTCGCTTGGATTAATAACATTAATTTCAATCGGATGGCTATTTTCCAAGCTGTCTAAATATAATGCAGGGGTTTTTATATCAGTTTGATATTGTGTCCAAATATCAAATTCAGGAAACAAATAATCTGTTACTTTATATTCTATCCATGAAGCAAATCCCTCATTAAGCCATAAATCATTCCACCATTTCATCGTAACAAGATTGCCAAACCATTGATGAGCTATTTCGTGATTTATTGTGTGAACAACTGCCTGCTTTATTCCAGCAGAAGAATTTTTTTCATCAAACAATAACTGCGTTTCTCTGTATGTTATTAATCCCCAATTTTCCATTGCACCGGATTCAAAATCTGGAATTGCAATTAAATCTAATTTTGGCAATGGATATGGAATTTTAAAATAATCATTGTAAAAATTTAAGCTTTTTACTGCAACACTTAATGCAAATTTTGCTCTTTCTTTTTTTCCCGGCGTTGTTATTATTCTGACTAAAACTCCGTCTTTTGATTTGCCTTCAACATATTCTAATTGCCCTATAACAAATGCCAATAAATAAGTTGACATTGCGGGAGTCTCTTCGAATGTTATTTCTTTTAAATTATTTTTTATTGAATGATTTTTAATCGGCATATTAGAAACAGCATCTAAATTTTTTGGAATATTTAATTTCAAATAAAATTTAGCTTTTAAATCCGGCTCATCAAGGCATGGAAAGCATTTTCTTGCATCTGTTGGCTCAAACTGAGTTGTTAACATTGTCATTTCTTTGTTATTATTCAAGTAGGTACTTTTATATAATCCTCTCAAATCTTCTCTCACCTTACCATTAAATTTAATATCTAAATTTATAATTCCTTTTTTTATAATATTGCTAAATGAGAATCTAACTTGCTGATATTTTTTATTATGTATTATTTTTTTTGCTTCAACTTCACCCAATTTACAGGAGATTATACTTAAATCTTGAGAATTTAATATTATTTCTTTAGAATCATTTAAAATTTCTAATTCTATTTTTTCTTTGCCAATAAATGTTAAATCATCAAAACTTGGGGTTAAGTCTATATAATATTTTATTGGTTTGATTTTTTTTGGCAAAATATAAGGATTCATCAAATTTATTTGTAATATTTTATTTATATAATTTTTGGTGATATAAATAATAAACCAAAATCTTTTTAATATACTATATTTAAGTAAAATTATGTTCATTCAAATTCAAGAAGCAATAAAACAAGCCAAAGGAAAAGTAAAAATTCACGGCTGGGTTTACAGAGAGAGAAAACAAAAGGATATGGTTTTTTTAGTTATAAGAGACTCAACAAATATAATACAGGTTGTGATTAAGCAGGATAAAATAAGCAAAAAAGAATGGGAAAAGGCAAACAAGATATTAATTGAAACTTCTTTGGAAATTGAAGGAGAAATTAAAGAAGATAAAAGAGCTCCGACAGGATATGAAATTCAAGCTACTAAATTAAATGTAATACAATTTGCAGAAACATTCCCGATAAATAAGGATCAAAGTCCTGAATTATTATTAGATTATCGGCATTTGTGGCTAAGATCAAGAAAATTGACTTCCATATTAAAAATAAGGAGCACAATATTTGGAGCAATACATAATTATTTTAGGAATAATAAATTTTATGAATTTCAAAGCCCAATTATTCAAAGCACACAATGTGAAGGTGGAAGTACATTATTTAATCTAGATTATTTTGGGAAAAAATTATTTTTAGCGCAGACATGGCAATTATACGCAGAACCGGCAATATTTAGCTTAGAAAAAATTTACTGCATTGCTCCGAGTTTTCGCGCAGAGAAATCAAAAACTTCAAGGCATTTAACAGAATATTGGCATGCTGAAATGGAAGTTGCATGGGCTTCTTTTGAAGATATTCAAAATTACGGAGAAGGATTAATTAAATTTATTGTAAAAGAGGTTCTTGAAAAAAACAAGGAAGAATTAAAAATTTTAGAACGGGATATTTCAAAATTAGAACCAGCAATAAAAGAATCTTTTCCAAGAATCACTTACTCGGAAGCATTAAAAATATTAAAGGATAAATGCAAAATGAATATTAAATGGGGAAAAGATTTAAGAACAATAGAAGAAGATGAATTAAGTAAGTTGTATGATACTCCAATTATTGTAACTCATTATCCTAAGGTTGTAAAAGCATTTTATATGAAAGAAGATCCTAAAGACACTAAAGTTGTTTTTGGCTGTGATTTTATTGCTCCAGAAGGCTATGGTGAGATTATTGGGGGAAGTGAACGTGAACCAGATCCTAAAAAGATTACTGATAGATTAAAGGAGCAAGGAGAAGATCCTAAAAATTATGAATTTTATTTGGATACAAGAAAATATGGAAGTGTTCCTCACGGCGGTTTTGGAATGGGTGTTGAAAGGGTAATTTCATGGATTTGTGGTTTGGATAATATTAAAGATGCAATACCCTATCCAAGAACAATGCTAAGATATACTCCTTAATAATATTTTTCTTTGTATATTTTTGCAATTATATTTTTTGTATTTAAATTAATTTTGTAAAAATCTATTCTTAAATTAAATTCTTTAGAAAATTCTTTGTATTTTATTCTTGATTCTAAATTATTTTCCATAATTTTTTAATATAGAAAAATATTTAAAATTAACTTTTAAAATACATCCTCAATTCAAACAATGCTAAGATATACTCCTTAATAAGATTTAAATACTTCCATTCTTTATATTTTTTAGATGGTGATAAAAGATTCTATTAAAAAAAAAGGCAAGATAAGTTTTGCTGTTGATTATATTACAAACAATGTTCCTATTGTTCCAGATTATTATTCAATTGAAGATATTCAAAAATTTATCAATAAAAATATTAAAAATTTTGAAACTATAGATTATATTTATATTATTAATAATAAAAAAGATTTAATTGGATTAATGTCCATAAAAAAAGTCTTTGAATTCTATAAAAAAACAAAAATTAAAGATATTATAGAAAGAAATTTTATTTCAGTTCCCCCAAATATCACTGAACAGAAAATTACAAATTTAGTTTTAAAGCATAATTTAAAAACAATTCCAATTGTTGAAGAAAAAAAATTAATTGGGATTATTCTAACAAACAAAATTTTGTCAATACTTCACCATACATTGCATAAAAGACTCCTTTATTCAGCGGGAATTCATAAGGATCATTTAGAGTATGAAGATACAATGGAGGTTCCTTTGTTATTGACGTTATGGCATAGAATTCCTTGGCTTGTTATTGGATTGATTGGCGTTTTATTTGCAGCTGGTTTTATCAGTAAATATGAAAATATATTGGATAAGCATCTAATTTTAGTTTTTTTTATTCCTGCAATCGTTTATATGAGCGATGCTTTGGGAACTCAGCTTCAAACTTTGCTTATAAGAGACTTGGCTATTTTTGGAAAAGAATTCAAGATTGTTCCATATTTTTTAAGGCAAATGTTGATAGGGATAATTCTTGGTGCTGTAATTGGATTTATAATTTATATTACTACAAATTTATTTTGGAAAGAACCAAAAATTGCCTTGATTATTTCCCTGGCGATGTTTATTACCCTGGTTTTGTCAAGTTTTACTTCATTAATTACAACTTATTTGTTTAAAGTATTTGGAGCTGATCCTGCCTTAGGGAGCGGACCATTTGCAACAATAATTTCTGATGTTTCTTCAATTATAATTTATTTTATTGTTGTTTCTTTGATGTTGTAATGGTTGATTTAAGAAATTGATGATTTTTCAATTTTTATTAATTCTTTTATTTTAGATTCTCTTTCTTTTCCAAATATTCCGCATTTTATTATTGGAATTTCTAATTTTACAGCTAAATGACTTATTGAATTATCCATTGTTTCTCCAGATCTATGAGAAATTACAGTTGTAATATTATTTTCTTTTGCTAGCTCAACAACTTTTTTCACTTCAATTATACTTCCAATTTGATTGGGTTTTATAATAACACAATTAATACTTTTTTCTTTTATGGCTTTTTTCAGTCTTTCCAAGTTTGTTGCAATTAAATCATCACCGCAAATTAAACAATTTCCATTATTTAATTCTTTAAAACCAGAAAAATCATCTTCATGCAATGGATCTTCAACATAACATAAATCATAATTATCAATTAATTTTTTTATCCATTTTATCTGTTCATTCTTGCTGAATTTTTTATTATTATAAACATAAAATTGTCCATTATAAAAATGAGAAGAAGCAACATCCATTCCTAAATCTAATTTTAGTTTATTGCAAACTTCCCGCATCAAATTTAAAACTTTTTCATCATCCAAAGAAGTAACCCAAGCGCCTTCATCATTTAATTTTTTAATGAAATGTTTGTCTTCTTTTTCAAGCATTTCATGAATTAATCTATGTGCTTTCATGTTATTAAATGCCTTATCAACAAAATTATTCTTATTATTATCAATAACCAAAAATTCCTGTATTAAAGTTGATTTTCCTTTAAAATGCAAGCCACCACCAACACAGTTTCCCAAGGGTTTTGGCAATCTATTTCCATTAAAAAATTTATAATTATTAGATCTTAAAATTGCCAATTCTAAGGCAATTATCGTGTTCGCTCCAAATCTTCTCAAATAATTTTCTATTTTTTCAAAATCTTCAAATTTATTAACATTAAATTTTGCTAAATCATTTGCTTTTTTATTAAAATCTTTTATTTCTTCATCTATTTTTTTTAGAAATGGCTTTGCCTCATATTTTCCTGTTGAAATTCCCAAAGGGGCAGAAGTTGTAAATCCATTATAATTAATTTCTATTGTTTCTTGATTTCTAGAATTTAATATTTTTCTTGCAAATATTTTCATTAAAATTAATATAAGAATTAAAGCTTAAAAAATTATCCTTTTCTTGGCAAAGGTCTTTTAATTGTTATTGGAAGAATTCCTTTTTCAAATTCGTTTTTTGCTATTGAAATTGGATTATACCTTATTTTTTCTAAATCTTCTTCTTTCATATTCATCAATAATGGCGCGCCCATTGAAATTTGCAATGCCCTTGCCCCAATTATTCTCGCTCTTTCATATTTTGTGAATATTTTTGGATCTATCATTTTACCATACTCCTTAATTCTTTTTCTTTTTTAAACGCAATATCAATCATTTTTTCAACTTCTTCCAATGTGATTGAGTTATCTCCCCCTTTTTGCATTGCATGAATATTTCCATCGTAAACGCTTATACTCAATCTTGCATCTATAACACTTTCTTCTTTTGAATTTAAATCCACTAAAATCTTATTATTGATTTTTCCGAAAGTAAATGTTATTGGAATTTTGTTTAATTCTATCTTTTTATCAGAGTATTCTCCAGATACAATTTTATCATTTTCCACTTTTGGAAATTTTGCATCCTTTAATGCAGATAGTGTAGCCAATACACTTGCGTCAATTAAGTTTCCATCATCGTTTAAAGGATAGATATCTATAAATACCATCCAAATTTTTTCTCCTTCTCTTATGCATAACTTTTTGAAATCAATTGCTTTGCTTTCTCTTATTCCTCTATCAACAATTCTTGCTAACTCTGTGGCTTGATCTCCTGGAGGACCTAATTCAAATAAAGGAGAAGCAATTGGAGACAATTCTACTGTAACAACAATTGTTCCTTCATCTGGCGAGTCTGGATAAGGTTCACCAAGATCCATTTTTACTCCAGCAATAACTTCTGTATCTCCTATTTTACATCTTGCAGATCCTTCTGCATTTTTGCTGATTTTCTTTTCTATTGTAATATTTCTATATTCGTCTAATTTTCTTTCATCTATTCTTTTATCTTGCTCTATTAGTGATAATATATATTCGTTATTCATTGTTCCTCACTTTTGTAAGCGTCTTTTAAAGCCTTTTGTTGTATCATATTTATTTTTTCACATCCTTCTTTTGCCAATTTAATTGCTTCAACTAAATCTTTTTTTGTTACATTCCCGTCTAATTGTAATAATGTTATTTGTTTTGTTCTTCCAGTTATTGCTATTGGAATGTCTGTAGCATCTTCAATGTCTTCTTCATCTTTATCCAAATCAATTAAAACTTTTCCTCCGCATTTTCCAACAGAAACAGCTGAAACTAATTCTTTCATTGGAATTCCTGCGTGTGCTAATGCTAATCCTGCTGCTGATATTCCAGCACATCTTGTTCCTGCATTTGCCTGTATAATTGCAATGAAAACATCTATAACTGCATTTGGAAATTGCTTTAAATCCAATACTGGGAGAAGAGCTTTTTCAGTAACCAAACTTATTTCAACAGATCTTCTGCTTGGACCTGGTCTTTTTCTTTCAGGCACTGAAAAACTAGTCATATCATAATTGCATCTTAAAATTCCTGTTTCTGGGTTTTGCAAAAATTTAGGGTGCAATTCTCTTGGACCATAAACAGCTGCAATTGCAATTGTTTCACCCATTTTAAATAATGCAGAGCCATCTGCTCTTTTGATGATTCCAACTTTTGCTTCTATTTCTCTCATCTCATCAAATTTTCTTCCTGAAAATCTTTTATCATAGACCATTTTTAGTCTCCAGCAATTTCTTTATTTTATCTGTTAATCCATCAATGTGACTTTCCTGTTCTATTTTTGTTATTATCCTTGTTACCATATTTTCTTTTTCAAGATCATTTCCTTTAACCCAAACTCTTCCATTTTGTCCGATAAGCAAATTGCACCCAGTTGTTTCTTTTATCATTGATATCATACTGCCTTGTTTTCCAATCATTCTTGGAACTTTGCTTGGCGTGACTTCTATTATTTTTCCGCCCATTAACTTTCTTAATCCCGGACCTTTTGTTGTAACATCAATTGAATCATATCTTGCAACTCGAATAACTTTTGCCGCAATTATATCCCCATAATCATAATATTTTGTCAAGTCTTCCCCTTTATCGATAAATTCTGTTGCTTCTCTTATTGATAAAGTTGCGTTGTAAGCAGAGCCAATATCAATACTCCATCCGTAAAACCCAATTTCGACTACCCTCCCAATAACAACATCCTCTATTTTGGGATGATATCTTCCTGTTAATGGAATTACTTTTATAATATTTTTATTTACACTTGCAATTCCAAGTTTCATTGAAATAATATTGTCTTTATCTCTGTATGTTCCAGAGCTTGGCAAATATTCAATTCCTTCTGCTAATTCCTGTCCTGGAACAACAATCTCATGTTCTTTTATTAATAGTTTATTCATTTTGTTGCAATTATTTTGCTTTCAACCTCTCCATGCGTTAATGCATTTAATTTATCAAATAAATCAGTTGTTAAACCAGATGGTATTTCCAATACAGCCAGCAAACTTCCATCACTTTGCCATTCATCTTTTAACATGCTTCCCATCTGCTTTAATGTTGAGTAAGATTTTCCAGCAAATTTTGCGGGAATTTTCACTTGCACCTCTCTTATTTCATATCTTATTGGCAATATTGGCTTTAATTTATTTATGATTTCCTTAACCTGTTCCTCTGGTTTTTTAAATTCATCTATTTTCACTTTTGCTTCTTCCATTGCACCTTCTACTCTATCAATTGGATGTGGCAGATTATTTGTGGGATTTATGCAGTATCTATGAATTAAGTTAATTATATTTCTTCTTTTTTCTTCCCTTATTTTATCTTTGTATTCTTTTGTTAATTGGATTTCTCCTTCTTTAATTATTTTTTTTATTATTTCTGCTTTATTTGAAGTTCCTAATAAATTTTTCAAATCATGCTCATTTGCATGTTCTCCTTTTTTTACATCCTTGAAAATATCTAAAGTTACAACAACATCATCTAAATCAATGTTTTTGCCATTTTTGTATTCCATTGCTTTTTCGCAGTCTACTAAAATCTCAAAATTAAATCCTTTTACGCTTAATTTTGCCGTTACTGCATCTTCTATATTAACCATTTTATTTTGTTAATTTTGCCAGATATCTTTGATCTAATCTTTTGAATTGTTTTTCATCACTTTTTATATAAGCCCCATCAATTCTTTTAATATCAAAATCTTTTCCGAGAATTTTTTTTAATGCTCTTATTCCTAATTTTAATCCCTCTTCAATATCCATTGTTTCTTTATATTCTTTGTTTAAGATATCCTTAATTTCTGTTTCAGCTTCTCCGATTGCTGTTGCTTTATATTGAAAATAAATTCCTGTTGGATCTGTTAAGTATAATTCTGATTCAGAGTTTATTCCTGCAAATAAGATTGAAACTCCAAATGGACGTGCCCCCCCAAACTGCGTGAAACTTTGCTTGACATCGCATATGTCTTTTACTAAAGAAGCTGTATCAACTGGTTCGTCATATGTTACACGATGCTGCTGGGCTAGTAACCTTGCCCTATCTATTAAAATTCTTCCATCGCTTAATATTCCTGAAGCTGTTGCTCCTATATGCTCATCAACTTGAAATACTTTTTCAACAGAGCTTGGAACGATTAAAGGCTCATTTACTCTTTTATCTGCAATTAATAAAACTCCATCCTTGCAGACAATCCCTATTGCTGTGCTGCCTTGTTTTACTGTTTTTTTAGCATATTCAACCTGCAATAATCTCCCGTCTGGACTGAACATTGTGGAAGTACGATCATAACCCATCATCTGGTGCTGCATTGTTTCCATTTTTTCCTCCATTTATTTGATTTTTTTTAATATTCCTGAAACACTTTTGCTCTTTATTAATATTTTTTCGTTGTTTATTAATGGCAATATACCTTTTATTTTATTTAAGTATTTTCTATTTACTTTTATTATTCCTTCGTTATTTTTGTAGTTTATTAAGCTAAATGAACTTTTTGCCAGTTCTAGTATACCTAAAAAAGTTAATATTTCTTTCTCTAGGTTTTTTTTGATATCTTTAGCTTTTAACTGATTTTTTGAGATTATCTCAAATTTTATGTATCTGTTACTTTCCCTTAAACTAGGCAATAAATTTTTCATTATATCTTAGAAAGAACCTTTTTCTTCTTTCTCATCCTCTTTTATTTAAGAATATGGGTTTATAAAGTTTTCTTATATTTTTTGTAATTATTTTAAAATGCTAAAAATAGTGAATTGTTGCATTAACGACACCTAAGGAAGCTTTAAATAGACTTTGGGCAATTTCGTTGATGAAACTCGCTTGTTTGGTGTGCGCAAAAAAATTTTTCCCAGTAAGAATTTAGAAAAAAGGACTATTTGATTTTACTTTATTGGCATAATATTTAGAATTTTTATATTTATTTTGCTTTTTGGTAAATTAACTTCAAAATTATCATTTATCTTTTTACCGATTAACGATTTCGCAATTGGAGAATTATAAGATATTTTTCCATCTTCAAGATTATCTTCATCAAATGCAACAATTTCATAATTTTTTTCTTGACCATTTAAATTTATGTTAACTTTGCATCCTAAAACAACCTTTCCATCAATATTCTTTGGATACTCAATAATTTTTGCCTCATTTATTTTTGAATAATAGTTTAATAAATGAGACTCCATGTTTGTTAATTCCTCTAAAATCGGATCTCTGTCTAAACTATAACCTACTAGTATTATACTATCTGAATTTTCCTGAGAACATTTTTTTAAATTTATTATTTCTTTTTCTAATTCTGATATTTTCCTATAATAATTTTCAAATCCGTTTTTAGTAAAATACGTTACCAAGGTTTTATTGACAAATTTTTAACTCTTTATAAAGATTTCTCAAGAAATTTACTCAATATACCCATCTTTTTGCAGTTTCCATAATTCTTTGTATATTCCATCTTGATTAATTAATCCTTTATGTTTTCCAATTTGAATAATATTCCCTTTGTCCATTACAACAATTTTATCAGCACCCATTATTGTCGATAGCCTATGAGCAATTATGATTGAAGTTCTTCCTTTCATCAATTCATAGAGATCTTTTTGAATTTCACTTTCTGTTTTTGAATCTAAGTGAGAAGTCGCTTCATCTAATACGAGAATTTTTTTATTTGCTAATATTGCCCTTGCTATAGAAACTCTCTGTTTTTCTCCGCCAGATAATTTTACGCCCCTTTCACCAACAATTGTATTTTCTTTTTTTGGGAAATTTTTTATAACTTTGTCCAATTGTGAAAATTTTATTGCATCTAATACTTCTTTTCTTGAAGCTTTTGGATTTGAGAAAGCAATATTGTTGTAAATTGTATCATCAAATAGAATACATTCTTGAGGGACAATGCTTAACTCGCTTCTTAGCACTTCTTGTTTAAACTCTTTTATATTAACATTATCAATTAAAATTTCTCCTTTATCGACTTCATAAAATCTGTATAATAATTTAATTAATGTTGTTTTTCCAGAGCCAGAATGACCAACTAAGGCAATTTTTTCATTAGCATTGATTTTTAAATTGAAATCTTTAAATAATCTTCTTTTTCCATAATTAAACTTTACATCTTTAAATTCAACACCCCCCTCTTTTATCTTTGATTCTTTATTTCCATCTTTAATTTCATTTTCTATTTTGTAAAATTTGAATAATGACTCAAAATCAGTCATTGTTCTATAATAATCCCTTATTCCATGTACAAATCCATATAAATAACTTAGTAAGTTTATATAAATTGTATAAATCAAAACTAAGGTTCCTAAGCTTAATTCTTTGTTTATGAATTTTATTAATGGAAAATAAATTATTAATATCGTTCCTATTCCGATTATTAATCCTTGAACTGAATCAAGCCACCTGTAATAATCCCAATTTTTTAATAGAGATAATTTAGTTTTTTCTGCAATTTTCCTAAATTTGTTTTTTATGTAATCTTCTTTCCCAAAATATTTTATTGAATCTATATTTGTAAAAATATCGCTTACATTGGCTTTTTCAAAATCTTCCGCTTCATTTGAAATTATGTTTGCTTTTTGCTGTGCATTTTGAATTATTATACTATATATTATAAACAAGATTACAGTTATAATAACAATTAAGGATGAAATCCAATCAAAATAAATTAACGAAGCACTTACAATAATCACTTGAAATATTGTTGGCAAAAGATTAAAAATTATGTTATCTGTCATCCTTTCAATAGCACCACCCCCTCTGATTAATTTAGAAATCAAAGATCCTGTTTTATGACTTGTATAAAAATTATGGGATAATCCAATTAAATGATTGAAAAATTTTCTTTTTAAATCAAAAATCATAGATGATTCTAACCTATTCAAAGTATGAATTCTGAGCCATCTTAAGAATCCTTTAATTAATGTTAATAATGCAAATATAAAAGTAAGGTTAATTACTATTTTCAAGAAACCATCTAATTCAATTTTATCTGAAATAAAATCAGTTCCATTATCCACCAAAGATTTAAATAAAAATTTATCTATAGTATTTCCAGCTTCAACAAATAATACCAATAAAATTACACTAATAAAAAGAAATTTGTAATTCTTTGCGAGTTCGTAATAAATTTTTAAATTATACTTAAAATCAATTTTTTCTTTTTTTGCCATTTTAGTTAAGTTTAAATATTTATTAATTATATTGTTTATATGCCTAATCCTAAGATATTATTTAATCAAAACGTTAAATATAATGATGATTATGAAGATGAGCCTAATGAAGAAATTTAATTTATCATAAGATTATCTAAAAATTATCATTTAAAAAATTTTTGTTTTATGGTCTTTTCCTGAAAAAATAAAAATAGCTTATGAAACTTAATAAAGCTCCAAAAATTAAAACATTTTTTCCTGTTTTTGTCTTAATTGCGTTTGTTATTGTTTTTCCTGTAAATCTTAACAAGCTTTCTTTATCTTTTTTTATATTGTTATCTTTTATATTATTTGTTATTATTTCGTTTTTTTGTTCTTTATTTTCTATTTTTTCAGGTTCTTCTTTTTTAGGGGTTGTGGGATTAATTGGCAAATCCTTATTTATTTCATTCTTATCTTCATTTTTTCCTTTAGATGATCCTCCGCTTCCACCCCCTCCACCAGAACCCCCACTTGAACCGCCACTTGAAGCAGCGGATGTCGTAAAATTAAATTGAATTGTCGTATTGCAGTTATTTACCAGATCACAGCTAGAAATATTATAAAAATAAATCGTGCTTGGAGTTAATCCTGTTAATGTTACAGAATGACTAATAATAAAGTTGTTTTCTTTATTTATTGAATCTGTTGAAATGGTTGTTCCATAATAAACTGTTGAATTGCTTATTTCATTTGTTGTCCAGGTGATTATGGCAGAATTTGCAGTTATTGAATTAGCATTAATTGAATCAATTATTGGTTTTAATGTATCAATTCTAAATGTAAAATTATTAAAAGCAAAAGCTGAGTTTGTTGAATTATCATAAGCCAAACAATTCCAAATGTAATTTCCATCATTTAAATTTAAAGTAAAGTTTGTTGAATTATTTATTCCTGTTAAATTATTTGTCTGATTTAAGATAAAATTTCCAGTTGAGTTTATGTATAGACTCATATTGCGCAGATTAATATTTTCTGTGAAAGAACAATTAAAATTAATTAAATTGCTACTTAAATTAATGTTGTTTTCTGGAGAATTTAAAGTTACAATTGGCGTATCAGGATTATTTATTTGCAAATTGTAATAAGTTATATTTACATTTCCATTGCTATCATTTACAAAGATAGTTATATTATAATTTCCTATAACATTCAATTGATTTGTTGTTAATGTAAAATTACTTTCATTACTTGTTATTAATGTTCCATTTGGATAAGTTAAATTAACAACTATTCTTTCTAGGTTTGTGTCAAAAGCAGTAAAATTAATGCTTATATTATCTAAAGTTAAATTTGCGGGATTTGGGCTTATTATAATATTAAATGTTGGTTTTTTTGTATCTATTGAAATTAAAGCTTTATTGATATTAACTCTTGTATAACTTAATCCATTTGTATCTGTAATATTTTTATCAGAATTTTTCAAAGCATTTTCAATTTCTATTACTTTTAAAGTTCTATTGCTTTCTTCCTGTTTGTATTGCTGCAATAAAGCTACAATTCCCGCTATATGTGGTGTTGACATCGAAGTTCCTGAAAGTTGAGCATACAAATTTGAATAATATGTTGCATTGTGATAAGTTGAATTAATATTTTCTCCTGGCGCAATTATATCTGTTATACTATTTCTATTGCTAAAACTTGAAATTTGATCTTGTTTATTTGAACTTGCTACTGAAGTTGCATTTTGAACACATGAGGGGGCTGAAATTCCAGATAAACTTCCAGCGTTTCCAGAAGCTATTGTAACTGTAATATTATTTTGAGCAGCAAAATTAATGCTTTGAGCTAAAGAATCACTATTACAGTAATTTGTGTTTAAACTTGAATCTCCAAGACTTAAACTTATAACATTAATATTGTATTTTGTTTTATTTCCAATACAATAATTAAATCCAGCGATAATATTGCCGTCAGAACATGATCCAGCAGAATTGCAGACTTTTATTATTGTTAAATTTGCTTCGGGAGCAACACCAGTTATGTTTCCAGAAGCAGCAGCTATGCCTGCAACGTGCGTTCCATGACCATTATCATCGTAAGGATCATTATCATTATTAACATAATCATAACCTGAATTAACCCTGCATTTATTTCCATTGTTTATAGATAAACATGATCCAAAATCATTATGAGAGTAATTTATTCCAGTGTCTAAAATGCAAATAGTCTGCCCTTTCCCAGTTAAATTTAAATCATTGATTGATTTGCTTCTTGTGATTGTTGCATTAATTAAAGATAAAGAATTTTGTAAAAATATCTTTCTTTCTTTATTTAAATAAATTTCTTTAACATTTGGGTCATTTTTTAATTTTTCAAATGCATTTTTATTTATTTTTCCAGAGAATCCATTTAAATTTTCATATTTATATTTTAATTTTATTTCGTTGCCTAAATTTTGAATTGAGTTTTCTCTTATATCACCTTTTTGAGCATTAATGTTTTGTTCATTTAAATAAACAATAACATCAGCTTCCCCATTATTATTTAATTTATTCTCAACACTTTTATCAACATTAACAGCATAAACTAAGTTAAAACTCATTAATACAATTAAAATAATTAAGATTAATTTCATTTTATACCCTTATTTTATCTAAGCACCCTAAATATTCTTTATTTTGATTCCATTGGCATTTATTATTTATGCAGGAACATGAACTTTGCTTTAAACATTGGTATTCTGATCTGAATTTGCAAGTTGTTATTAATTTTTCAATTTCTCCTTTTTTTCCGCAAACCTGAGCAGAACAGCCACCAATTCCACAATCACTATCATTGCTACATTCTTTATAATGATCTAAACAAGGATCTACTAAATACATTATTTGCTTGCATTCTCCATTTACCAATTCAAATTGTTTATATTCAAAACCATCTTCACAAACTCCTGTTTTACAATTTTCTTTTATGTTGCAAGAACTAATTAAAACTAAAACCAATAAAAATAATAATATCTTATGCCTCATTTTTTATGTTTAACACTTCAAATTTATTTGGCTTAATTCCTAAGATTAATCCTAAATCATTTAAATCCTTTGTGTTTCTTTCATCAAACTTATTATTAATAAAATTTACGATATAATACTTAACCTTATATTTATTGCATAACATAATATTCTGTATTATTTTTCCAAATAAATTAATTTTTTTATTATCATCTAAATTTAAAATCCGATTTACGCTGAAACCAATTGAAATATTATTATTTCTTGCTATTTTAACTAAAACCTGGTTTAAGCCGGAATTTTTGGAATGCATAAAATCTTCCTCTAAATTTTCAGGATCTAATAATAAATTTATATTTTTATTTTCTAAGACTTTTCTGTTAAAATCAGGATCTCTTCCAAAAATAATGTTAAAAAAATCTTTTTTAATTAACTTATTTAATTCATTTACATTGCTTATTTTGATTATGTTAAAATTCATATTTATATTAATTTTTTAAATCTTTTAAAACTTTCTAGGGCTTAAAAGAAAGGTTTTTAAATTAGATTTTATGATGAATTTGAGGGAGTTAATATGAAATTAAAACCAAGTTTGAATAAAGTTCCTCTTCATGTTGGAATAATTCTTGACGGAAATAGAAGGTTTGCTCGCAGATTATTAATCAAACCGTGGAAGGGACATGAATGGGGTGCTAAAAAGGTAGAGAAACTATTTGATTGGTGCAATGAATATGGCATTAAAGAATTAACATTATACGCATTTTCTCAGGAAAATTTTGACAGGCCAAAGCTTGAGTTTAATTATTTAATAAAATTATTCAAGGAAGAATTTATGAGATTTAAGGATGATCCAAGATTAAAGGATAAAATAAGGATTAATTTTATTGGAAGAATTTTTATGTTCCCGGAAGATATACAAAAAATAATGAAAGAATTAATGGAAAAAACGAAGAATAACAATAAATTCATATTAAATTTTGCAATGGCTTATTCTGGAAGATCTGAAATTATTGATGCTACTAGAAAAATAGCTAATTTAATCAAAAAAGGGTTAATTGATGTTAATGATATAAATGACAAGATTTTTTCAGAAAATTTGTATATTAAAAGTGAACCTGATTTAATCATTCGAACAAGCGAGTCAAGATTATCTGGATTTTTATTATGGCAGGGAGCTTATGCTGAAATTGAGTTCTTGCCGAAAAAATTATGGCCCGAATTCAGCAAAAATGATTTTGTTAAATGTTTGCAAGAGTATTCTAATCGAAATAGAAGATTTGGAAAATAATTAGTTTTATAAATAATTTTAATTCTTTATAATTAAGCATCAGTAGTTTAGCGGCAGAATTCTGCCCTTCCAATATGCTTACTTTCAGTAAGCTAAGAAGCTAGGCGGAGACCTGGGTTCAAATCCCAGCTGATGCATTCAATAATTTTAAATACCAAGATAAATTCTTTTGATTATGCCAAAAAACACAATTATATTTGAAGCTCATGGAGATGATTCTGCGGTTGGAGTTGGGGGAACTATAATAAAATTAAAAATAGAAAATTTCACTATAATCCGGGTTATTTTTTCAGCAGGACAAAAATCACACCCCCATTACAAGGAAAATATTATAATCAAGCAGAGAATTAATGAAAGCGAGGGAATAGGAAAAAGATTCGGAATTAATCAAAATATTTATTTTGGATTACAGGACAATAAATTAAAAGAAGAAATTAGAGATAAAGAAATAAATGAAAGAGTAAGAAGAATAATTAAAAAATACAAACCAAGGAAGATATTCTTAAACTCATCAATTGATCCTCACAAAGACCATCGAGCCGTGAACGAATGTGTTATAGATGTGATAAATGATTTAAAATATAAATCTGATGTTTATGAATATGAAGTATGGAATATTTTAAAAGATAACAAACCAGTTATCTATAATGATATTACCCCTTATTTTAAAGCTAAGATTGCAATGATGAAATCTTACAAAAGCCAGTGGATGTTTATGTACCCTTTAATTTTAGTTACATATATTCGGGGATTAATTTATGGATTAAAAAATAAATGTAGATATGCAGAGAGATTTTACAAAATAAAATGAAATATTTATTTGTAATAACTGGAATAGGATTTGGGCATGTAATGAGAGAGGAAGCGATAATAAGAGAAATATTAAAAAAAGACAAAGACGCAGAAATAAAAATTGCAACCTATGGATTAGCTTTAAATTATTTCAAAAAAAGATTTCCTTTAACTGAAATTTTAGGGCAAAAATTTCCAGATACATCATACGAAATTGACAATACTAAAGTCATTTTTTCAAATTTAAGTTACCCATTTCAATATTTTAATAATATAAGCAAAATAAAAAATTTAATTGAAAAATTTAAGCCAGATGTCTTAATTTCTGATGCAGAACCCGAAGGAATTGTTGCTGCAAAAAAAACAAATACTAAATCAATATTTATTTATAATCTTGATTTGAATAACATTAATTTCAATAAAAAATTTGGATTATATACTTTCATAATAAAAAAAGCAATACAATACTCCCATAAAAATTCAACAAGAAATATTATTCCTGTCTTAACCCAGGAAATTAGAGAAGATGAAAATATTAATTATGTAAATCCAATTATAAGAGAAATGCCCAATAAAATCCAATTAGCTCCAAGATTGATGAGCGAGTTTGGTTTTAAAAAAAACCCAATATTGGTTACAATTGGGGGGGCTAAATTTGGCTTAAGATTAGTTAAAAATATTATTAATGTTGCTCGTTATTACAATGAAGATTTTATTGTATTCGGGGTTAATATTAAAGCAAAAAGTGATAATGTAACTATATTACCATTTCAAAATAATTTTTTGGAATATTTAAAAGTTGCAAAAGGAGTAATAACATTATCAGGACATACAATATTAAGCGAAATCTTGGCTTACAAAAAACCAGCATTAGTTTTTCCAATTCCAAATTATTTGGAACAATATCAAAATTCATATTTAATGAGAGATTATATCATTAATGGGGAGATGGATAAATTAGGGTTAATTTATATGAGAAATAAGATGGATGAATTTCTTGAGAACATCGATACTTTAAATGAAAAATTAAAAAATTATAATATTAAGAAAAATGGCGCTGCAGAATCTGCTGATATCATACTACAAACAATATCCAAATAATTAATCCAATTATGGGATAAAATATATAAAAATCAGGAATTTTTATTCCAAAAATATTCCACCAGTTATACCATTTTGCAAATCTTGGGTTAAAATCCTTTAATGTTACTTTCGGATTAACAATATACCATGCAAAGTCATTTATTAACGAACCAAAAATATATCCTGCTAGTATAATTCCAAACAATTTGAGATTAAATCCATATATAAAAATTGGAAACATTAATAATAATGGAAGCATGATTAACCAAAGCCAAAAGTGATAAGCTGTCAATATTCTCTTGAAAATTTTTAATTTCCATCCGTAAGATCTTTCAGCCCAGCCATATCTTCCTTCTGAATATCCTTCTGCAAAAGCCAAAGCTATAAATGAAAGTATAATATATAACAAAATTAATATTTCATTCATAAAGTTATTATCATTAATTAGTATATAAAATTAATGAAAAAGAATTTAAATAGGAAATTTAATTTAAAATTATGATTTATGAAAAAAAGAGACAATTGAATGGCATTATTATCCCTTTATTTTTATTATTTTTATCAATTTTTGTTTATATTGGAGTAAAAACAAAAGGATTTGGCTATTTAGAATTTATATTTGATAATTACCTGAATAAATATATTAATACTTTGGAAAGTGTTTTAGTTTTGCTTATTGTTTTCACGATAACTTATTTTTTCATTAGATTAACCACAAGAATCATTAGAAATTACCTGGAAGAAAAAGGAGGAAAGAAAGATGTAAAATTATTTTTAAATGTTTATAAATATTTTATATGGATTTTAGTTATCTTTGTCACTGTTTCATTGCTTTTTAAACAAATAGGATCCTTAATAACCTCTTTAGGGTTAATTGGCTTTGGAGCAACATTTGCGTTGCAAAAGCCAATATTAAACTTTGTTGGATGGATAAACATTGTTTTCAGCAAAAATTATAAAATTGGGGATATAATCTCAATAAATAATGTTAATGGAAAGGTTCATGACATTAAATTAATGTACACTAATTTATCTGAATTAAATTCTGAAGGAGACCGGACAGGGAGATCTGTTTCCATTCCAAATGAATTTGTCTTAACAACCCCTGTAATAAACTATACAAAAGGAACTAGTTTTATTTGGGATATTCTTCATATTTATTTAACTTATCAGAGTAATTTGAAAAAATCATTAAAGATAATTGAAGAAGTTTGCCAAGATTTTTATGACAAGAAAATTAAATCAGATATAAAAAAAATATTTAAAGATTCTTTTAAGGATTATGAGAAAATCATTGTTAGAGTAATTCCATATGAAAAAGGGATTCGTATTAAAATAATATATTTAGTTGATTTTAATGTTTCTAATGTGTTAAGATCAGAAATGACCAAGGAATTATTAAACAAATTAAAAGGAAAAGACATCATTCTTGGAAAAATTGAAGATATGAAATCAGGATTTAAGACATTTTAACGGGCCCGATGGGATTTGAATAAACGCCCGAAGAGGGATTTGAACCCACGACCTGCACATTAGGAGTGTGCTGCTCTAATTCCAAGCTGAGCTACTCGGGCAAATATGTTGAAATATAATTATTATATTTTAGTAAATGTCTATCATTTTTAGGTTGGATTTCTTTAAACCCTTTTTTCATAATCTCATCACAGCTTTCCCATCTTTAAAAATTGTTACTTTTCCCCCGCTTTGACTTACTACAATTCCAATTGCGCTTGTCTCTTTTGTCAATGCAGCAGTATTCCTATGCCTTGTCCCAAATCCATGATATAAATTAATATTGCTTGTGTCAACATCCAAATAAGTTCCACAGCTTATAATTATCCCATCTTGGTCGATAATAAAAACCCCATCTAACTGCGCAAATTCCTTTATCGTCTCTCTTAAATTTGGATCTAAAATATTTTTAGCTTCATCTGGATACGCTGAAAATGGATTTATAATTAATTGTTTAGTATACTTCATTACATCGCTTTTATCGCCTAAAATAAAAGCTGTTCCAATCTTTCTTTCTTCTCTTCCTGTTCTTCCTAATTCCAATGCGATTTCAATTACAGTTTCAATAACATTTGGATTTATATTCTCGCTTAAATTATGAGTTCCAATGTTAAATAATATTTTATTAACCTCAAAGACAAACATTAATGATTTATATCCCATCCCAACGCTTTCATCGACAATACAAACCATTAAATCTCCCTTGTCGATGTACTTCTTTCCGATTAACTCCATCAATAATTCTTTTATCGGGATTGTGCTCCCATCATTTGTTTTTTTTATTTTGCTTGTATGAACCTGCTTTGTGTAAGTGTCATCTTTTACTTTTCTAAAAACAGTGACTAAAACATCCAGATAAAAATCATCCTGATTGAAAGTTAAATCAGATTTTTTCTGCTCAATTGTAATTAATCCAGAAGCACCGATGTCTTTGGCAATTTTTGTAGCTGCTAAGCCGACAAATTCCTCAACTTTTTTATCAACCATAAATTAATAATATTAATTTTGCTTATATATCTTTTGATATTGTTTTTATAAAATAGTAATCAATTTATTTTATGATATTTTAAAATCTTTTCAAAGAAATCAATCATTTCCATATTTCTTTTTTCAATTATTTCTTCCAATTTAGAATTAAATTTATAATCAATTTTTTTGATTAACTTATAATTATATCTTTAAATTAACATTTTTTCCAGAATTTAATTTTTCCAATACTGTTTTTCCAGGAAAACTTTTTTTATTTATTTTTATATCTCCTTTTCTTCCTATGTTTGCTGAAAATATTTTTTCATTATCTATATAAAAATCGACCCTTTTTCCATTTAATCTATTATCCAAGTAAAATATTAAATTTTTCTTGTCTTCCTTAATTGTAAATTCAACTTCACTTCCTTCATATTCTTTTTCTTTTGATTCATTCACGCTTATGCTTACTCCTAGTCTTTTTTCAATGTCTCCTATTGTTCTTCCTTCTTTTCCTATAATTCTTGCAATATCTTCTTCAGGAACATAAAGATTAATTTTGTCATCTGAAACAAACTCAACCTGAACATCATCTGAATAATGCTTTAATTCATTTTCAATCTGCTTTATTGCTAATTTTTTTATGCTTGAAACCTTATTATTCATTTGAACTGGAACAACAATTGTTTCTTCTCCGTAACTGTAAATCTCAAATTCTAATTTATTGTTTTCAAAATCCAAAACTTCTACGACTGGACGAGCTAAATCCGCTTCTGTCATGCCAGAAGGAACTTTTACTAGCATTCTTAAGCTTAAAACTTTGTTTACACTTCCATCTTTTATGAAAACAACTGTGTCAATTATATGTGGAATTAATCCTAGCTCTGTTTTCCCTATAAATCTTTGAATTGAGTCTATAGGCTCTGTTGCATGTATAACACCGACTAATCCAATACCAGATAATCTTAAATCAGCAAATAATCTAAAGTCTTCTAGATTTCTCATTTCATCAAATATTGTATAATCTGGCCTTGATAACAATAAAACATCATGAATTTCCTGAGAACTTCCATGCGAAATTGAGTATTGTGTCACATTATCGCTTAATTGCAAATCTCTTGGAGCTTCAATTGTTTTTACTGTTTTTTCTTTATTAACATAAAATTCAGCTATGGCTTGAGCAAATGTTGATTTACCCATTCCTGGCGAGCCAGCAACTAAAACACCTTCTGCTTGTTCAGCTATTCTTTTCTTTAGTTTCTCGCTTAAATTATAATCTTCTAAAACTGTTTTTTTAATTGGCTTAACACATGTTATTTCCCATGCATCTGAAAATGGTGGCCTTGTAATAACAATTCTATAATGTCCTAATTGTATTATTGTACTCCCTCGTCTTTCATTTTCAATAAACCCATCATCTCTTAATTTAGCTTCTTCTACTATTTCTTTTGCTATTTCTTGTATTTCTTCCTGTTTTAAGTTTTCTTCGCTTAAACTTGTGAATTTCCAATTTCCAGGATAACCTTTCTTTGCATAGGGTTTTATATTTTCCCTTAAATGAACACTCATTGTTATTTTATCAAAATATTTGTCTAATGTTAATTTTTTATGTTTTATCTCTGGCTGAATATAAATTACATTAATTCCTTTTGCCTCTCCAACTTTGCTTTGGACTTTATCTCCTGTTAATAATGTTGCTCCTTCGTCATAAGCCAATTCTCTTATTAATGAATCAATTTCGCCTAAAGAAGCATGCTTTATTTCAGCTGCGTTTGGCCTTTTTCCAGAATATTTTAATTCAAATAAATTTTTGCTTATTTCTCTTAATTTTTTTAATTCTTCCAATCCCAATAATCCAATGCTTTTTCCAATATTCGCCTGGTGCTCTAATTCAGCCAAAACAGCTTCATGTATTATAATCTCATCTACTTGAATTTCTTTGTTCTCTATTTTTTTTGATACTAATCCTTCTATTATTATGCTTGTATCCGGCACTAATTTTTCTATTCTTTCCATCTTCAAAACCTTTTTAAACTGTTAATTTAACTTTTATCTAGCTAGATTAGAAGTAAGAAACCTAATCTAGCATGGAATTAATGGTTTTTAAACATATTGTTTTTTCTCTCTGTCACGAAATCAGTACTTTTTCATGTTGTCAAACTCTGGACTTTTGTCAAAATTAAGTTCTAGATAATTTAACCTAAGGGGTAGGCTTAGCTTTTATTAGACTTTTTTAATTTACAAATATATGAAATATCGAGTTTAATAATTTCAATAATAATTAATTTAAAAGATTAGTTTTAAATAACTTATTTTTTACTTAATTTTATGTATGATGTAATTATTATTGGAGCAGGGGCATCTGGATTAAGCGCAGCAATTTATGCATCTAGAAGAAAATTAAAAACTTTGGTAATAAGCATTGATAAAGGCGGACAAACCCTCTTAACAAGCAATATTCAGAATTATCCTGGTTTTTACAACGAACACGGTGCTTCCTTAATGAAAATATTTGAAAAACAGGTTAAAGATTTGAATGTAGAAATAATTCTTGGAAGGGTTGTTAATGTTGAAAAAAACGAATTTTTTAAAGTTATCTTGTCAAATAAAGAATTTTATGAAAGCAAAAGCGTAATCTTATCCTATGGAAAAGTTCCTGCTCAATTAAATATTCCTGGAGAAGACAAATTCTCTGGAAGAGGAATTCATATTTATGCAATTTACGATGCTCATTTATATAAAGATAAAATTGCGGCTGTAATTGGCGGCGGTAACTCTGCTTTAGACTCTTGTTTAATTTTAAGCAATTATGCAAAAAAAGTTTATTTAATACACAGAAGAAACGAGTTTAGAGCAGAGCAAGTTTTAATTGATAAAATCAAAAATTTAAAAAATGTGGAAATAATATTAGAAAATGTTCCTGTTGAATTTAAAGGCGAAAAAAAACTAAATTCTTTAATTATAAGTGAAATAAATAATAATAAATTAAGAGAAATTGAATTAGATGGTGTTTTTGTTGAAATAGGCTACATAAATAAAACTGATTTTGTGAAAGATTTAGTTAATGTTAATGAAAAAAACGAAATTATAATTGATATAAATTGCTGTACAAAGACAAAAGGGTTATTTGCATGTGGGGATAATACAATTGTTCCTTATAAACAAACAATTGTTGCAGCTGGAGAGGGTTGCAAGGCAGCTTTAACATGCTATAATTATATTCATGGAAAAACAGAGCCAGTAATAGATTGGACGCATTAAAATGGAAAATAAAAAATACAAAATAGAACACGATAGAGAAAATTGCATAGCTTGCGGTGCATGCGCTGTTATTGCTCCTGAATTCTGGGTTTTAAACAAGGAAGATGGAAAAGCAGATATTGTAAACGGAAGTAAAGACGATGATGGTTATGAAAGGTTAGATATAGATGAAAAAGATTTTCCAACAAATAAAGATGCAGCAGATGCCTGTCCAGTAAATGTCATACATATTTTAGACAAGGAAACAAAAAAAAGAATTATTTGATTTATTAATGTTAAAAGTCCTTTAGATAATTTAAAATTTAATAATTTAAGTTATGATGGTAAGAATATTAATGATATAGAGCCTATAAGCCAAGAAGATAAGGACTTGCGTATATAAATAGTTATATTCAATAAGCGGGCGGGCTCAGAAGCCTTTTTGCAGAAGATTTTTTATCTTGTCTTTCAACTCATTTGCAAACTTTTCAAAATCTTTTGTCCAGTTTTCTTCTTCATCAAATTCAGGATAA